>Ga0302326_10001062_pt1 | contig 72057 bp, 49 predicted proteins | sample Palsa_T0_3_FD_202264 | JGI IMG/M metagenome (GOLD analysis project Ga0302326, IMG submission 202264) | Peat permafrost microbial communities from Stordalen Mire near Abisko, Sweden - Palsa_T0_3 | ecosystem: Environmental > Terrestrial > Soil > Palsa > Peat permafrost | place: Sweden: Abisko... | reverse complement strand
AAGTTGGTCGGCCCTTGGTATACAACCGAGACCGCCGAGAAAACGCCGGCGCGATCCCGCAGGTCGTCGAACTCCGGAACGGAAAAGCCGACGCTCCGTGCGCCCAGCCCCCGCAGATCGGCGTGCAATACGACCAATTGCTCCGGATCATGAAACGGGAGCGGCCGGAAAAGGGTCGCGTTCACTACACTGAAAATCGCGGTATTGGCGCCGATCCCTAGCGCCAAGGTGAGCAACACCGTCGCGGTGACGCGCGGCGACTTCCACATGGCTCTCAACGCGAAGCGGACGTCTTGCCATAGATCCATGGGGCCTCCCAGGGCTGTCCAATGGGTGGCAAGTTGGGTTCCTTCTTGGCTTGCGGCTAATCGATTGATTTAGAGGGGCGAGGTTTGTTGATGGACTCGGGTCGATGTCCAGTACCGGGATGGCATGTTTCGGGACCGGACAGTGCCAGTGGGCAGACATCGTTGCCCTGCCACGGCCGTTTTCTTGGCGCAGCGCTGGAGCACAACGATCTGATGCCGAAGCGCCAGGATCTCCACCCGGAGGGCGGTGCGCGAGCGGAAGACTGAAGACACCGTGAGAAGGAACCGAGGACCCTCTACATCGACTTAGCCAGTCACCTTGGGACATTGGAAACCTAATCATCCCAGGATGCTTGGAATGTACGAGAGCCACACCGTGAGTCCCTTGGATGGCTCGGTTCCTGCGGCGTTAACGCTACATCTCCTCCGAGGGGTTTCTCTTGATCTAACGTGGCCGCTTTAGCGCAACGCTTTAACCAGCGCCTCAATTTCGACTACTTGGCGCTCTAGCGCAGCGATCTGTTCATCCTTTTGGTCGAGCTGGCGGGCCAGTTTCTGAACCTCATTCAACAGCATCGGCGGCAGCAGATGATAAGCCACGGTTTCCGCTTTGCCATCGGCATCGTGAACCACCAGCTCGGGGTAGACCTTCTCCACTTCCTCGGCGATCAATCCATATTGACGGGCACCCGTTTCGTCGGCCTTGTAGAGGAAGCTTACAGGCCGCAGCTGCATCAGCTTATCGCTCGAGTCGGCCATATCCCGGACATCGCGTTTGTACCGCGCCGATGACGTAACGCACCCCAGTTGACCGGTGCTCGCCACCACTACCTGGCAGCCTCCGGTTACCGTCGCGTTGAAGATGCCTGCGATGTAAGTAGCGGCCTGCGTGCCCTCCACACCGATGCGGATGGTGTTCCCTTCGCCCGCGTTGCCTTGATTGCCGATTTCGATGTTGTTGCTCCCGGTCGTAAGATAAAAGCCGGCTTCAACGCCAAGTGCGATATTGTTCCTGCCCGAGCTGTTGTCTTGGAGCGCGAAGGAGCCGATTGCCGTGTTGTCGTCACCCTTGTTGAAGTACAGCGCGTTCCATCCAGCCGCCACGTTATATCTGCCATCGCCGTTGTTGGCGAGAGCGTTCACGCCAGTGGCCGTATTGCCTATACCCCCGCCATTGCCTTCGAGCGCGGCGATACCAGTCGCCGTGTTGTTGTAACCCGAGCTGTTGAAGAATAGGGCATCCCAGCCGATGGCAGTGTTGCTGTAGCCCGACATGTTCTGCTGCAGCGCATTTGCACCGAACGCACTATTGTCAGTGCCCGTAGTGTTGCTGATCAGGGCATTGGTCCCGTAAGCGGTGTTTTGCGCCCAGGCGGCCGACGAAGAACCGAGGCTGAATATTGCTAGCGCGACGAAAAACGTAAGCTTCTTCATAACGTGTTTCTCCTTGGACTGAACTTTACGAATTGAAAGTGACGGCAGATGGCAAACTATGCCACCCTCGATAGGATCTTTTTTTTTGGGGCGACTATTTGTCTGCGGCCAGCCGCAACGGAAAGCGCGCGACAGGGATCAACGAACCGTCCGGCTCTGCGCCCGACAGCGCCAAGATGTATGTTCCTGGGTGCAGCGCGCCGGAAGGAATGGCCACGCTGATCGAATCTGGAGAGTTTGGCCGGATCCCATCCTGGCTCCAGATTTCTTCGCCCCGGCTGCCCGTCACTGAGGCCCGATAGCGCGAGTATCGCGTGGCGTCGATTTCGGCTAGAAAGATCATCCAGCGCGAATCCCCCGGCAGAGTGATATCCCGCGGTGCGGTGGCGTCGCGGCTTAATCTCAGTCCGAATACAACCGGCGCCAGCTCCGAACTTAATCGGGCGCTAGCCAACTCACTCCTGGCGCGTTCCCGCTGCAACAGAAGAACGGCGCTCGTCCCTAGCGCCATCAACAGACCCACACAGGCAGAAATCGCTACCCAGCGCCATCGGGATGCTTGCCGTTCACGGTGACGAGCCTGCTCGTTACCCCAGCCGTCGGACGATTCGCGAATCGCTTGCCGTAAGCTCTTCGCGATCTCGATCTGTTCCTGGCACTCGGTGCAGTCCACAAAGTGGTCCTCGAACTCCGTCCGTTCGGCCGCAGGCATGGTGCCGCGCACGTACCGATCGATGAGGTTCTGCTCCTCAATCTGCGAATGCTGACTTTCTGCGCTCAAGCTTCAGCCTTCAGATATAAGGTGCGCGCCGAAACCGTTCTGTGCCAGACCACATCCATTACTTTTTGCGCCCTTCCATCATTGACTCGTAAATTTTCTTATATCGCTGCCGCGCCCGGCTGATGACCTGATTGAAGTGCAGCGCGGTGATGCCCAGGTCCGCGCAGATGTCGTCCTTCTCATCATCTTCCAGGTAGAAACGGAAAAGTATCTTGCGATCCCGATCCGAGGGCAGCTCCGACAACACAAGCCTTGCCAGCGCCGCCCGCTCTTTGCGCAGCAGTTGGTCGAGCTGACTCGGCTCCGGGCTTGCGAGCTGCCGGTCCGGCTCTGCTTCGTGCCGCTCCTTGAATCTTGCCGCCCCGCGAAAGTGTTCGATGACGAGGCTCCGCGCGATTCCGCAAATAAAACCCGCCAGCCGTTCGGGCTCCCGCACCTCGCCCGCCCGAACCTTGAGCAGCGCCAGCCGGAAGGTTTCCTGATAGGCGTCGGCGGCCGAGGACGGATCTGCCAGCGATTGTCCGACGATGATTGAGACACCGCGGCTGAAACGCTGCACTAGCTCGTCCTCGGCCGACCGTTCCCCGGAGCGAATGCGAGACACCAGACCGGCGTCGCTCGATCCCGCTACTTCCATTCGCCTTGCAGCGTAAACGCCGCCCAATAGTAAGGCCTGGTCCAGCGGGAGTCTTTCCAAAGCGTGATCTGAGCCTGCCGCAATGCCGCCGGAGGCTTGAGATTCTCAGTCAGCATTCCGCGATAAAACTCGCGCATCAGCTCGGCCGTCGATCGGTCGGGAACGGTCCACAGGCTCGCCAGCACGGCGGAGCTTCCCGCGTACATGAAGGCCCGAGTCAGCCCTACCAGGCCCTCACCGCGAACATCTTTGCCGAGCGCCGTCTGACACGCGCTGAGGACCACCAGGTCTGCGTTCAGCTTGAGATTGTAGATGTCCGTTGCATCCAGGAATCCGTCGCGCGGCCTGCCAGCCCGGTCCACCAGCGAGAGCACAATGCTCGGAAGCTCCGGGTGAAACGGGCTTACCAGGCCATGCGACGCAATGTGAACATACCGATAATCGCGCAACGCGCCGCTCAGAACCGTGGCGCGGCTGGCGTCAAAGTCAAAAGCCGAAAATCCCGCGCCTGCCGGAGCCAGCGCCAGTATGTTCTCGGCCTCTCTCCGCGTGAAAGTGAGCCGCTCGAAGGTAGTGCGCCCAAACAACGACGCTGCTCGTGTTCGGCTCTCTGAACGCAGGTCTGCGTGGGCGGCTCCGGGATTGCCCGTCACCCTCGGATCGTCGGCGGCGAACACCGGGTCCGCCACAACGGCCACCAGCTTCGAGCTTCGCGGTTTTTCGCCGCTGTGCCGCAGGAAGGCGATCGTAGACGCCGACGGAAGGTTCACAATCTCGTGACTGACAATCAGCGGCTCGGCGGGATTTACCGGCGACGGCAGCGCGCTAAACGGCACAAACTGTAAGGAGCCGGAAGCGATAATCAGTAGCCGCTTGGTTCCCAATTCTCCAGCCACGGAACCAAGCACGGCTCCGCTTAGCGCCCGCAGAGCTTCCGGCGCGGATTTGGCAAGCTCTCGATCCGTGGCGCTGCTGATGCTATCGCGCGCGCGCTCGCTGAGGGCGTCCAGCGTGGCGCGGCCCGGCAAAACATAGCTTCGAAAGCTGGTGCGGGAGATGGCCCACAGAAAGCTGCGTTGCTCCCCGGGCGCGTATTCCAGCAGCAGCGTGCCGGAATCCACATATTCACGCTGCAGCCGGCCCACCTTCAGGGGATCCTGCTCGGCGAAGTTGGCGTAGCGCGGGCTCGCGGTCACGATTTTCGCCTCAAGTTGCTGGTACTCGGCGGTGGCCTTCCGGATCTCCGCCGCTACGGCATCCGCCCCCGCGCTGTCGCCGGCCACCAGCAGTTGGATTTGCCGCTCCATCTTGGCTTGCAGCAGCCCCGTCAGAATCCGCTCGCGACTGATCAGCGCGGGATCAACGCCCTGCCGCAGTCCAATCCGCGCCTCGCTCAGCAGGTCGAGAAGTGTGCGCGCCCGCGCCCGCTCAACTGTTTCGAAAGCCAATACGTCATAGCCGTGGCCGGGATGGAGCCGATCGAGATGCATCAGCGTGTCCTCTAGCGCTTCGTATTGGTCCAATACGGTGGTGAGCCAAGTGGAACGCAACTCCCCTCCGATGACTGCGGCCCGGATCTGCTCGTCGATGCGCAGGGCTTCCTCAAGATGCCGTCGGGCGTTCTCCCAATCGCGATCGTCGCTCTCCAACAGGGCCAGAAGGTACATCGCCCGGCTCTGCGCGAAGCGATCTCCAATCGCGGCGAGTTGCGACGAGGCTTCCACCAAGGAATCCCGCGCCTTCTGCTTATCGCCGAGCAAACGGTAGGCGGCGCCAACATTTACTTCCGTTGCCGCACGCTGCCGCCGGTCGTCAATCGCGGTTAACAACTGGACCGCCTGCTCGAAATACGGAAGCGCCTGCTTTGCATCGTGCCCCGCTAACGCCAGGGTTCCCAGGCTGTTCAAGACATCCGCTTCACCGCCCTGGTTGCTCGCGGCGCGCAGCAGAGGGAGAGCTTGGCGGTAAGCGTCTGAAGCTTCCCCGCGATCACCGGCCTTGGCGTACGCCGAGCCGAGTTCAGCCAGCGCGAGTCCCTGTCCGCGCTGATCGGAAAGGTCCTGCTGGATCTTCAGCGCCTGCTGGCCATATTCGAGCGCCTGTTCAGTATCGCCAAGCTGCAGGAAGGCGTGCGCCATGGCGGTGAGGTTGCTACCCTCCTGATGCCGGTCCTTCAGTTTGCGCGTGAGTTCCAGCGCTAGCTGCAAGGTGTTGAGGGAATCCTGTGGTTGGCCCAGAGCCAAGTACAAGCTGCCCAGATTGGTAAGCGCGCGGCCCTCACCCCTGGCATCGCCTACTTCGCGCATGACCGGCAATGCCTGCGTCAGCGATTCCAGCGCCTGATCGAGATCGCCGAGCCGCGCGAACGACGTACCCATATAGAAGAGCGTGTTTCCTTCACCACGCCGATCGTGCTGCTCGCGACGCATCGGCAGCAGCTCCCGAAACGTGTCCAGCGCCTTATAGGAATCGCCGAGCGCATAATAGATGGTCCCGGCGTTGGCGAGAACAATCATCTCCCCGTGGCGGTCGTGTTCCTCGCGTTTGATGGCCAGCGCTTGAGTGACGTTGGGCAGCGCTTTGCGGGGGTCGCCCATCAGCAGGTAGACGGACCCGGCATCGCTCAAAGCCGCGGCTTCCAGATTTCGGTCGCCGGCCGACTGCGCCAGGCGCAGCGCGGAATCGAGATACCCCAGCGCTTTCGTCGGTTCGCGGAAAGACAAGGCTACACCCAGATTCACCAGCACATCGGCTTCGCCAATCGCATCGTTTGCCTCGCGCGCCAGCGGCAGAGCGCGCAACAGGGAGTCCTCGGCCTTCTGGTTTTCGCCCAGACCGATGTACACGTCGCTCATCGTGTCGAGCGTGTGGCTCTCCTCGGCTTTATCTCCCAGCGACTCCCAGAGCGGAATAGCTGCCTCGAATTTGGCGGCCGCCTGTTGGAGCGATTCTTTGGAGCCGGAATCCTGAAGAGCCCTGGCAGCCTCAACCAGCCGCTCCGCACGGACACGGGACCGGTCGGCGTCCGTGGCCGGCCTGCGCTCGGCCAGCCGTAGCTGAAACTTGCGCGCCGGAACATCCCCATTCCCGACCGAACATTCCAGAACGAATCTGCCGGTTTGCGCCGCCACCTGCGACATGGAAATGGTCCTGGTCTCGTCCGCGCGGTTGGTAACGCTCGCTGCCTCGGAACCGTCCGGCGCGGTGAGGCGGATTTTCAGAGGTAGACCGCTCGGTTGAACTGCGATGCGGAAGAAGTCCTGCGCTTGCGCCGCGATCTGCCAGGAGCGCGCCGCGCCTGCTACCGGCAGGCTTTCCAGGGGAACTTGGAGAGACAGGACTGGCGCATCCGCCTGAGACTGGCCAAAACCGCCGGCACAGAGGACGACAATACCCAGCGACAGAAGGCCACAACTCGACCTCGTCTCCAACAAACGCCAGCCTCCGTTTCGTAATTGTACACTCTCAGCGCTCGAAGCCGTCCGTCAATACGCAAGCCGCGGATGATTCTCCTGCTGGCCGATGATGTTTCTTACCCAGAAGATTCTGGATCTGTTGGACACTACCTGTGCCTGTCAAAAACGTCGCGCAGGGAGAAGTGTCTTGGTACGCGAGTCTTCATACGCAAGAGGATGAACGCAAAGCAACGCTTGCATCGACTTAGCCAGTCAATATCAATCTGTCGGGGGCGCAGTGATTGCGCTCGTTCGCGTCTATCATAAAAGCCGTGAGCCCCGAAAAAGCTGTGAGCCCCGAAAAAGCTGTGAGCCCCGAAGCGTTTCCGGCACGTGTTTACTCTGAGACGGTGCTCGCGCCGAACTTCGAAAATGCCCAGCGGCACTTCCTCGACGCTCTGCTGGATATCCACCGCGCCCACACTCGAATGCTCGCCAGCCGAGAGATCATCACACGCGCTGATGAACGAACGCTGATAGCTGCCCTCGACGGCCTGGATCGTTCGGCGATTTCCCAAATGAAGTACGACGGATCCCACGAGGATTTGTTTTTCTATATCGAGTCGCAACTGGAGCAGTCAGCCGGCGCCGAGATCGCCGGTAAGATGCACACGGGGCGCAGCCGCAACGATATTGCAATCACCTTGTATCGAATGACTGCCCGGCGCGAATTGCTTGCGTTTGCGGCCGCTGTTGCCGGGCTCCGAAGCGTCCTGCTCGATCTTGCCGGACGGAATCTGGAAACGGTGATGCCCGCGCATACGCATACACAACCGGCGCAGCCCACCACGCTCGCGCACTACTCAATCGCGGTCTGCGAGTTTCTGGCACGCGACGCTGATCGCATTCGGCATGCGTTCAGTTCGGTGAACCGGAGTCCGCTCGGCGCTGCTGCACTCACCACCACCGGATTTCCGATCAATCGTGAAGAAACAGCTGAAGCGCTCGGATTCGAGGGCCTGGCCAGTAACTCCTATGCGGCCATCGCGGCCATCGACTACATCACCGAATCCGCTGCCACGGTGGCCGTGACGATGGTGAATCTGGGCAAACTGATTCAGGATCTGCTGTTGTGGTCCACGCGCGAATTCGGTTTCCTGCGTCTGGCCGATGCCTTTGTCCAAACCTCCAGCATTATGCCGCAGAAACGAAATCCGGTTGCGTTGGAGCACGCGCGTGTCCTGGCGAGTCGCGCGCTCGGCGAAGCCCAGGCCGTGTTCACGTGCGCCCACAATACTCCGTTCGGCGACATTAACGACAGCGAGGACGATTTACATCCCTTGGTCTCCACCATGTTCACCGATGCCATTCGGGCGTTGCGGCTTTTGTCTGGCGCGATGGCAAGCGTGGAGATCGATCAGGCGGAAATGGCCCGGCGTGCCGGAAAGGAGTTTCTTACGGTCACCGAACTCGCGGACACGCTGGTACGGCGCGAAAAAATGAGCTTTCGAGAAGCGCACGCGCTGGTGGGACAGGTCGTTCGTGCCTGCGGCCGTGATGAAAGCCCTTCCGCCATCCGGGCGGCGCTGTTCGCGCTGCGTCCGTCGCTGCGGCTCGCTCCCGAAGAAATCGAGCAGGCTCTCGACCCGGTTCATTTCGTCAGAATCCGCAATATTGTGGGCGGCCCAGCTCCGGAGCGCACTGCGGAAGCCCTGGCGCAGGCTCTATCCGAGCAACGCGAGATCGACACCTGGATCGAAGCCAAGAGCACACTGCTCGATGATGCTCAGGACCGCCTGCGCCGGCAGGTTACGAATCAGCCCTGATCCGCTGTCGCCGTCGCACCAAGAAATACGCGACTGTTAGAACGCCCAACCACGGCAATCCAGCGACCATCGTGATACGCATCCCCTCCACCCACCAAGTGGTCACGATAATAGCGATGATCGCGGCCATTCCGAGCAGCGAGGTATATGGATACCCGATCATGCGAACCGGCGGGCGCGGTTGGCCCGAAGCCTCCCACTCCGGGCGGAAATAAAGATGAGTGATGAAGATCATCAGCCATACGAACAATCCCCCGAAAAGGGAGATCCCGAATAAATAAACGTAAGCGCTATCCGGGTACGCGAGCGAGACCATCAGTGCGAGCGCCAGCCCGGCGGCTGAGACCAACAATCCGGCCACCGGCGCACCCCGCTTCGACACGCGTCCAAATGACGCGGGAGCATACCCGCCGCGCGCAAGCGAAAACATCATCCGGCTGGTCAGGTATAGGTTGCAGTTCATGCTGGACGCCGCGGCAGTGATCACGACGAAGTTCACGATATGCGCAGCGGCCGGCACGCCGATCACCTGAAACACCTTCACGAAGGGACTCGCGGTGAGGTCCGAGCCAGGTTGAATCCGATTCCACGGAGCGATCGCGATCAGCACCAGGATGGCTCCCACGTAGAACAAAATCAGACGGCCGACCATGGATCGCATAGCGCGCGGCACGGCTGTCCTCGGATCCTTCGCCTCGCCCGCGGTGACCGAGACCACCTCTGTTCCGATGTAGCTGAAGATCACGAACACCATCGGCATCCAAACGCCGCGCCAGCCGGTGGGGAGAAATCCACCGTTCGCTGTGAAGTTTGAGAAACCGATAGCGGGCACGGGACCGAGCCCGATGAGCAGCGCGAGACCGAAACAGATGAACAGAACAATGGCTACCACCTTGATCATCGCGAACCAATATTCGAAGCTGCCGAAGGTCCCGACGCTGCGAGCGTTCACGTACAACAAAGCGGCTGAGAATCCAAGAATCCAAAGCCATTTCGGAGTATTCGGGAACCACCACTGACAGTAGATGGCGATGGCCGTCGCTTCGCCGCCGATCGCAATGCACTGCGCCGCCCAATAGGTGTAGCGCACGGTGAAGCCCGCCCATGCGTTCACATAAAGCTCGGCGTAAACACCAAAAGAGCCCGCCGTAGGATGAACCACTGCCATCTCCGATAGCGCACTCATGAAGAGCAGCGCGATGGCCGCTCCGATCAGATAGCTGATGACGACGCCGGGGCCGGCAATGTGTACCGCGAGCGAACTGCCGAGGAAGAGTCCAGTGCCGATCGCGCCGCCGATCGCGATCATACTGAGCTGACCCGCGGTGAGCTGGCGCGATAGCTGCTCGCCCTTTTCGATGGCGCCCGGAGCGGCGTCAGCCATCTTCGTAGGCTTCGCCGGGACTACCCGACGGATAGAATGTGCCGAGGAGTTTGATGGTGGTGGCGCCCGGATTCTCCACGCAGTGGCGCACTCCTATGGGAAAGTAAATGCTGCTGCCAGGTTCGAATTCGCACGATGCGTCGTCGGTATGCACAACGCCGACGCCCTCCAGGATGAAAATCACTTCTTCATAAGTGTGGAAGTGAACCGGAGCCTTGCTCTGCGGAATCCATCCCGCGAACTGGGTAACCTGCTTGCAGCCGAGGTCCCTATAAACCAGATAGCGAAACAAACGGTCTTGGCCGGCGCGGATGTCCTCGCGATGGTTTTCGTGCACCAGCAACTGTGGCGGCTCACCGGAATTCCCTGCCGGCAGAGCATCGAAAATGTGGCGCTCGGGATCCTCGGGGCAACAGGAGCTGACAATACGCAATGTCTCCGCGCCGGTATTCTCGATGTTGCAGGTCGCGCCGGGAGGAATGAAAATCGCGGTCCCGGAATTGAGCGGGTAACCAAATCCGTTGACGAAGCATTTTCCTTGGCCGCTAACCACGTAGAGCACTTCTTCGGCGTTCGGATTCACCACGGCCGGCGATAATCCTGGAGCGTAGTCGTTGACGGTCTGATTGATGTGCTGGGCGCCGCTGTTCTGAGAAATAACCGTCCTGGCGGTCCAGTTGCCGAGGGTGGAACACTGCCCGTCCCCGGCGGAAAACACCCGGCAACCTCCAGCCAGAGCTTTCACGTTCGCACCATCAGATCCAGGGTGTCTTCGAGAGCCGTCAAGGCGATATTGACGTCCTCCAGCGTATTGTAGACGTGGAACGAAAAGCGTACCCCATCCAGGCGCGTCGAAACAGCAATACCGCGCGCAGTCAGCTTCGCGAGCACGGCGGCTGCATCAATGGCCCGTAGCACCACCAGAGGGCCCACGCTCGATGAAGGCGTTTTGGACTCGATACGCAAGTCGCGAACGCCCTGCAGAAATGCGCGCGATAAACGCTCAATCTGCGCCGCCACATTCTCCATCCCGATGCCCGTCAGCAAATCCATCGCTGGCCGCGCAAGATATATGTTCGGGATGGGAGGCGAGCCGCCTTCAAAGCGCCGGGCGTCGGGCGAGGGTTCCAGATGCTTCGGATTGAAGGTGAACGGATCGCGCTGCGCCATCCAACTCGTGATGGGAGGCGTAAGGGTTTCGATCAATTCGCGCCGGACGTAGAGGAAACCGAGGCCCGGCGGGCCGAGCAGATACTTCAGCGTGCCGGTGACGAAGAAGTCCACGTCCAGGGCTTTCACGTCCATCGGCCTTGTGCCGCAATCCTGATAGCCGTCCAGAAAAAGCAGAGCGCCTTGGGCGTGAGCGATCTTCGCGATGCGGGCTACGTCCGCCCGGAATCCATTGACGAAGGAAACCTGGGTCAGCGGAACAATGCACGTTCTCTCATCGACAGCGCGTTCATAACATTCGGCGGGCACGGTGTTGTTGACGCCGTCCAGAAAATGGATCTCGGCCCCATGCGGGCGCTGCGCCAGCCAGATCTGCCCCATGGTCGGAAATTCGTACTCACTCATCACCACTTTGTTTCGCCCTCGGAATTCAAGCGCATTCGCGATGGGATTGATTCCCGCCGAAGCGCTGGTGATGATCGCGACCTCGTCCGCTTGAGCGTTGATGAAACGCGCGAAGTCGGCGCGCAGCGCAGCATAAGCTTCCATCCATTCGTCCCAGGGCGCGGTGGAGGTCCGCCAGCTTGCCGCATATTTTTCCATGCCCCCTTCCACGGCGTCTGAGAGCGCGCCTTGGGAGCAGCTATACAGGTAAGTCTTTTCCCGAAGAATCGGAAAGTGCGACCTCAGTTCCAAAATGTGTTCATCGGTCAGCATTGAGCGTGCGCAGGATTTAGCTCAGTTTAGCTGAACCAGCGTCACTCTTGGCTTCGGCCTGATTGTGGGATACTGCGCCTTATGAAGCGAGGGGCGATTCTGGCCGGATTTCTCGCAGTGGCGGCCTCAGCTCAAAGCAATCCGGCGGCGATGGAGGCACGACATTGGAGGCAACAGCACGAGCGCGCGATTATGGACGAATTCGTGGCGCTCCTTTCCATCCCCAACATCGCGTCGGACCGCGCGAATATCGAGCGTAACGCGGAGCTGATCCAGAAGATGATGGAGAAGCGCGGCATCGCGTCCCGGCTGGTGTCGGTTCCCGAGGCCAATCCCGTTGTGTTCGGTGAAATCAAAACACCGGGCGCCCAGCGCACCATCGTGTTCTACGCGCACTACGATGGCCAGCCGCTCGATCCCAAAGAATGGGCCACCCCGCCGTTCCAGCCCACGTTGCGCAATGCATTGCTCGAAAAGGACGGGCAGAAGATCCCGTTTCCGGCGCCCGGCGCGCCGTTCGATCCCGAGTGGCGGCTCTACGCGCGGTCGGCAGGGGACGACAAGGCTCCCATCATCGCGATGCTCAGCGCCGTCGACGCCATTCGAGCCGCCGGTCTCAGGACCAAATCCAATATCAAGTTCGCCTTTGAAGGCGAAGAAGAGGCGGGTTCCACCAATCTCGAGAAGATTCTGGCGGCTAACAAAGAATTGTTTTCCGGTGACGTCTGGTTGATGTGCGACGGCCCTGTCCATCAGACCCGCCGTCCACTGATCGCATTCGGAGCGCGCACCGTGCTGCAGGTTGACATCACGGTTTACGGGGCGATTCACGAACTGCACAGCGGTCACTACGGCAATTGGGCGCCAAACCCCGCTCTGTCGCTCGCCAAACTGCTGGCATCCATGAAAGACGATAACGGCCGCGTGCTGGTGGAACGGTTTTACGATGACGTCGAGCCATTGAGCCAGACCGAGAAGCGGGCGCTCGCCGATGCGCCAGACATCGATCCTGCGCTCATGCGGGAGTTTCAGTTAGGTTCCACCGACGGCTCTGGGAAGAAGCTCACCGAATTGATCACACTTCCCTCGCTCAACATCCGGGGCATGGCCAGCTCCCGCAGCGGCGCGCAAGCATCGAACGTCATTCCTTCCACGGCCACGGCGACCATCGATATTCGCCTGGTAAAAGGAATGAATCCAGCGAAGACGGCCGAGCGTGTCATCGAGTTCATCCGGCGCCAAGGCTACTTCGTGACCGATCGGGTGCCGGATGCACAAACGCGAATGGCGCACCCCAAGGTCGCGATGGTGTCAACGAAAGGCGACGAGCCTGCCACTCGCACACCGATGGATCTAGCGATCTCACAGGAAGTGATTCGCGTGGTCGGAAGCGTACGCGGGCCGGCGGTATTGCTTCCCAATATGGGAGGCGGGTTGCCGCTCATCAGCGTAGAGCGTCCGCTGGGTACCCATACCATCGTGATTCCGATCGCCAATCACGATGACAACCAGCACACCTTCGACGAGAATCTCCGGATTCAAAATCTCTGGGATGGCATTGAATTGATGGCGGCGCTGTTGGTCATGTGAGCGTCATCCAGTCACAGGACTGCTCGAACGCGTAGGCGGCGCGATAGATGCTGGGCTCGTTAAAATGCTTGCCGGCTAGCATCATCGATACCGGCAGGCCATCCGACATGCCGCACGGCACGGCCATGGCGGGGTGATGGGTGATATCGAAAGGCGCGGTATTCGCGATCATGTTCAGCGCCCGCTCCACGTAAAGCTCGCGTGGCGCGTCGGCCGGCGGCAGCGGCGTGGCCTTGATGGGAGTGGTCGGCATCAGCAGCAGATCGTGCGTCGCGAGCGCCGCATCGTAAGCGGCCGTCAGCCGGCGCGTGATGTTCATCGCCTTGCCGTAGTAGCGGCTGCCATAGTATTTGCGGACATAGGTGCCAAGCATCGTGAACAGCTTGCTGGTCTCAGACATCTCATTGGCCCGCACACGCCAGCCCCGATGGAAATCCATGAGGCTGGTGACATAGAGATCCGAACGGCTGACGCCATAACCATCGCCCCACATCATGGTTTGCGTCAGCCCTTCCACGCCAATCGGCATCCACATTGCGGGACCCGCCAGGTGCAGGGGAATCGATATCTCTGTCACTTCGGCGCCGAGCGCGGCCAGACGCGCCGCAGCCTCGCGAACCTTGACGTTCACGTCCGCTTCGGCATTGGCCTGCTGGAATCCTTCAGTCACTACGCCGATACGCATGCCCTGGACGCCGCCTTCGAGCAAACTCGAATAGGGATGCACCTTGACGTCGTACTGGCGAGGGTCATAACCGTCCGGTCCGGCCAGCACCTCGAGCAACAGCGCATTGTCCCGGACATTCCGCGTGATGGGCCCGGTGTGATCGATATAAATTTCGATCGGCATAATGCCGGTATAGGGCACCAGACCGTGCGTCGGCTTCATGCCATAGGCGCCGCAGAATGATGACGGCATGCGAATGGATCCGCCTTGATCGCCGCCGAGCGCCATGTCCACCTCGCCCAGTGCGACCAAGACCGCGCTGCCGGATGACGAGCCACCGGCGGAATATCCCTTCTTACGCGGATTGTGCACCGGCCCAGTGGCATTGGTATGGCTGCCGCCTGACAGGCAGAAAGCTTCGCAATGCGCCTTGCCGACGATGGTGCCTCCGGCGTCGAGAATGCGCTCCACCACCGTCGCGTCGATATCAGGCATGTAGCCTTCGAGCGTCGCCGACCCGTTCATCATCGGCACGCCGGCCAGCATGATGTTGTCTTTGAGAACCACTGTCTTGCCCTTCAGTTTTCCAGACGGGGCGCCCTGCACCGTGGTCTTCACATACCAGGCGTTGTGCGCGTTCTCCTCTCCAGTTGGGCGATACCCCGGCGTGCGGGGATAACGAACCGGCGGCAGATTGTCCGGCATGGCGTCCACGACGTTATAGGCGGCCACGTTTGGCCGCATGAGATCAATGAACGAAACCACATCTGCATCGGTCAGGTCGAGCCCTACTTCGCCGGCGACCTCCCGCAGCTGAGACGGCGTGGGTACTTGGACGGACATGAGATTCCTCTGTTCTGGCAGGGGCCTGGAGTTATCGAACGATTGTACCGTGCGGGGCCGTACAATCGGCGATTGATTCTATCCCACCTCGCGCTACTATATGAAGCTATGAACCGGCGAAACTTTCTCGAAAACGCTGCCTTGGCGACGGCCATATCCGCCGCTCCTCTGCGTCTGTCGGCACAGCCAAAGAGCGCGGACGCTTTGAATCCCGGCGGAATACGAGTCGCCGGTATTCGTATGATTCCGGTGGTTCGCGGCAAGTATAAAGTTTGGACCAAGCGAATTGGCTCCGGTTCCGTCAAGGTGCTGCTGCTGCACGGTGGGCCTGGCTTCCCGCATGACTATCTGGAAGCCATGGAGAGCTTCCTGCCGCAGGCCGGAATCGAGATGTACTATTACGATCAGCTCGGCGTGGGAAACTCCGACATTCCCGACGATCCCTCGCTATGGACCTTAGCCCGTTACACCGAAGAAGTGGAAGAGGTTCGTCGCGGGTTGGGGTTGGATCAATTTGTGCTGCTCGGCCACTCTTGGGGTGGCATCCTCGCGATGGAGTACGCGCTCAAGTATCAGCAGCACTTGCGCGGCCTGGTGATCTCGAACATGACGGCGGGCACCAAGGCTTATCTCAAGCGAACGGCTGCGCTCAAGAAGCAACTGCTGTCACCCGAGCACCTGGCGAAGTTCGACGCCATGGAGGCGTCGAAAGACTACGCCAATCCGGAATACACGCGAATCCTCATGCAGGATTTGTATCCGCAGGCAATTTGCCGCCTGAAGCCTTGGCCCGAGCCGGTAGATCGCGCCTTCCGCAAGGCGAACGACAAAATCTACAACCAAATGCAGGGCAAGAGCGAGTTCGAAGTCACCGGCAATCTGAAGGACTGGGAACGCTGGGATCGTTTGCATGAGATCAAGGTGAAGGCCCTCACCATCGGCGCAACGCACGACGAGATGGACCCCGCCGATATGCGTAAAATGGCGGCGTTGATGCCCAATGCAACCTCGGCCATCTGCCCCAATGGAAGCCATTTGGATATGTGGGACGATCAGGCTATCTACTTCCAGCACCTGCTTGGTTTCTTGCGCAGCGTCTAGTAATGGAGGGTCCCGAGATACGGCTTGCTCGCATCGACGAAGCGGAAAAAATAGCCGAATGTATGGAACTCGCCTTTGAGCCCTTTCGCTCTCAATATACCAGCGGAGCATTCAACGATTCGGTCTTGACCCCGGATGCAGTTCGAAAGCGCATGCTCTCCATGACAATCTATGTGGCTGTTGCCGCTGACGGGACGGTCATTGGGACCTTGGCATCTTCGGCCGCCGATGGCGAAGGGTACCTGCGTGGAATGGCGGTGCGGCCTGATTGGCAGGGACATCGCATCGCGGAACAACTGCTGGCGCACGTCGGACGCGACTTGCTCGCCGCGGGATGCACCCTCATCACACTGGATGTTACCGCTCCGCTGCAGAGGGCCGCGCGCTTCTACGAGAAGAATGGATTCGTCGCGACCGGCGTGACCGGAGATTTTTTCGGCATGCCGCTCTATGAGTACGTGAAGCAGCTAAAATGATCATCACTTTATCGCGAATTTATCGTTCCAGAATTTGACTGAGAAAGCTCTTCGTTCGCTCATTTTGTGGTGCGCTGAAGATCACAGAAGGCGGACCTTGCTCGACAATCCTTCCTTTTTCCATAAACAATACCCGATCCGAAACGTCCCGCGCGAAGGCCATTTCATGCGTAACGATCAGCATCGTCACTTCCGATTCCGCAGCCAGCGCTCTCAGCATTTTCAGTACGCCGCCCACCAGTTCCGGGTCAAGCGCGGAAGTGACTTCGTCGAAGAGCAGGACCTTCGGTTCCATGGCCAGCGCTCGCGCGATCGCGACGCGCTGCTGTTCGCCGCCCGAAAGCTGCGCAGGATAGGCGTCATCGCGGCCTGACAGCCCGACTTTCCTGAACAATTCTCGTGCGCGCTTTCGACCGTCCGCCGAAGACATCTTCAGAACGCGAATGGGCGCTTCGACGACATTCTCCAGCGCCGTCATATGCGGGAACAAATTAAACTGCTGGAACACCATGCCGACATCGTGTCCATGCGTGGCTCTGCGTCGACGAGGCTCGCTTTCTGACGGCAGAAGTTTTCCCGCGATCGTAATGCGTCCGGATTGGTAGGTCTCCAGCCCCATCAGCAATCGCAGAATGGTGGACTTCCCCGATCCGCTAGGTCCAATGATCGCCAGTTTCTCTCCCGCGCTCACCTCCAGATCGAAATCTTCCAGAATGCGAGTTTCACCGTACGATTTCGAGACTCGGCTGCATTGGATGATCGGGAACATCATCGTCGGAGTAACGGGCGCTTCACCTTGCAACTTTGCGCTCCAATTGACGGAAGAGAAGAGAAGTGGCGTAACTGATCGTGAGGAAGATCAAAGCCAGCCAGGTATAGGTTTGCGCGTAGCGATAGTTCATCCCGGTTATTTGCCGCGCGGCGCTCAGCAGCTCAGGAATCGTGATCATGGCGAGCAGCGGCGTTTCTTTGAACATTCCAATCAAATAGTTGCCGAGCACCGGGATTAAGGGCGGAATCGCCTGAGGCAAAATGATTCGCCGCCAGGTCTGCCCGAGGCTGAAACCCAAAACTTCTGCTGCCTCCCACTGCCCGTGAGGCACGGCATCGATGCCCCCTCGGTATGCTTCCGCAACATACGCGCTGTAGTAGATGCCTAGCCCAATCACTCCCGTGATCATCGCGGAGAAGCGGATTCCGATCAGCGGCAGTCCATAGAACAGAAAATAGAGCTGCACCAGCAGAGGCGTGTTGCGGATAAATTCCACCAAGCTCCGCGAAATGGTTCGGCTGGTTGCCGAACTCGAGCGATATCCCAGCGCGAGCACCAGCCCACCCAGAAGAGCGCAGACGAATCCTGCCACAGTGGCTTCCATGGTCACCACCAGACCTCGCAGCAACAGAGAAAGAATCTGTCCTGACGTCACGCGGGGCGCCTCACCGGTTCACGATATATGTTCATGCGCTTTTCCAGAGAACGTACGGCTTGCGCCAGAGGAAAGCACATCAGGAAGTAGAGCAGAAGAACCGCGCCCCAGGTCTGCCCTGGCTTGCCCGTCGACGTAATTACTTGCGCTCCCGCGAAAGTCAGGTCGGTCAGCGTGATCAGTGAAACAAGCGAAGTGGATTTCAGCAGCTCCACCAATAGGTTGCCAAAGGGAGCCAACATGGTGACGAACGCCTGCGGCAAGATGATGCGCCGAAACGCAAGACCGCGCGGCATGCCGAGAGCCCGCGCCGCGTCCCACTGCCCGCGATCCACACCCTGGATTCCCGCGCGTACGATTTCCGCGCCGTAGGCGGAGAACGTGAGACCCAGCCCGAAGGCCGCGGCTTCCCTCGGCGTGATGTCGATTCCCAGAACAGGCAGGACGAAGAACAAATAGAAGAGCTGGATGAGCGCTGAGGTGCCCCGCAGAATTTCGACATACGCTTTAGCAGCCGTCCGCACCACGGCAACTCGCGACAATTGCGCCGTGCCCACTAGCATCGCCAGCACAAATGCAATCACACCCGAGCTAGCGGTTACCTCGAGCGTCACCAGTGCTCCTCGCAAGAGCACCGGCAGAAAAGACACGAGGGTCATTCGGCTTGCCGGCCGGAGCAGATTTCTGCGGCCTTGATCGCGCCCGTGGGCATGTCGCTCGTTGTGTATCCGAAGCGTCCCAGAATCCCCAGCAGTTTGCCGGACTCGAGCAGAGTGGCAAGGCTCTTGTTGACCGCTGCCAGAAGATCCAGATCGCTTTTCCGCAATCCGAAGGCCTGATAATGATAGATCGGTTTGCCATCGGGTCCCGCCGGTTGCTCAAACGGATCGGCGCGCTCAAGGCTCGAATCTCCGCTGATCGATAGTAAGCTGTTCACCTCCAGGGCGGGGAAGTAGATGGCGTCCACTCTCCCGGCCTGCAGTCCCGCGAGCGCCTCAGTGTCCTTCGCGAAGAGAACGATTTGGTCCGCTGATACTCCGCTCCGCACCACTTCCTCTTGCTGATCGACGCCCGGCTGCGTTCCGATCTTCACCGTGGGTTGCCTGGTCACGTCTTTAAGCGCGTGAAGATTCTTGGGATTTCCCTTCTTCACCAGGAACGATCCACCAATCCGCGAAACCGGATCGGAGAATGCAACTGTGTCGCAGCGCGAAGGACGTATGAACATGCCGGCGCCGATCACGTCGATGCGATTGGCGAGCAGACTTGGCACCAGAGAATTGAAATCGGCGATCTGCGCTTCAATGCGAGTGATTCCGTAAGGTGCTAGCACGGCCCTCAGCAGTTCGACCATGGCTCCTTGGAGCGCGCCATTGTTGTCGACGTAGCCGTAGGGTTTCTCGTTGGCAATGCCTGCCCGAAGTGTACCCGTGAGCTGCGCGTTCGCAAAGATTGTTCTGCCTCCAACCGCGGCGCTCTTGCAGGACGTCATCACAGTGGCAGCCAGAGCGGAACTCACAGATTGTGCCAGGAAAACTCTTCGACTCGCCGTTCTCATCGGATGTTTTTCATGAGCGCGGCGGGTCGTGGCTGCCTCATTTTATCGATCAGTTCCCAATTATAAGGGATCGATGCTAGAGCCGCCGTCCGTAATATCGCGTGGCGGATTTGTGGCTGATACCCCATCGCACATCTGGACTGTATATGACGAAGGAATTAGCCTGGTACCAGTACTTTAGCCCGGCTTCTCGCCTCAATTACTCAAAATAGCCCTTGACACCTCCAAGGCGCGCCCGTTATAGTCTATTAACCTAGTATAGAGTACGCCAGCCGACTGAAAGGCATCCTTGTGGTTTGCTTCGCTGGCCAGGTCGCAAAGGTTGCGGCTGCCAAAAAGACCATAAGGAGCTAATTGTGTCCACTAAATTCCTCAGATCCGCGATAGGCAGTCCCTCATCACCCGCACGCTCACGCTGTTGATTCCTCTCGACGGTCAGATCGCAGTTGGTTCTTAATTTGGAAGCCGAGGGATAGATGTCTTCACACGTATTTAGAATTTTGCTTCAGAGATCGTTGCTCATTTCTTTCATCGGCGCTTTTATCGGACTAGGGGCCAGCGCGGTTGCGCAGCAAGCCGACGACGCCGTCGTGGTAGGAACCGTGTTCGACGCATCGCATGCCACCGTCTCCGGGGCATCGGTCAGGCTGACACATCTGGCGACCAACGCCGTCACCAACGTCCGCACGGATGAGCGCGGCGAATACCGTACGCCCTCTTTGAAGATTGGCGAATACATCATCGCTGTGGAAGCCGACGGCTTTAAGCAATCCAATCAGCGCGGCGTAGTGCTCGAAATTGGCGACGTGCGCAAAGTGGACGTGCTCTTGGAAGTTGGGCAAACCTCTGAGTCGGTGAATGTGGAGGCTGAGGCGCCGCTGCTGCAAAGCTCCGATTCCACGGTGGGCGACGTCATCAGCAATAAACAGATTGAAGAACTGCCGCTGAACGGCCGCGACTATTTGCAACTGGCGAACCTCTCGTCGGGCACCATTCCAGCGGCGCAAGGCGTTGAGGTGGGCGGGCAGGCGGGCACGCAAGTCGCATTCCTGCTGGATGGCCAGGACAACAACAACCAGCAGATCTCCACCAGCCATTCCGGCCAGAAGGAAGTGGTGAAGCCGTCCGTGGACGCCATTCAGGAATTTAAAGTGGTCACCAACGGCTATTCGGCCGAGTTTGGGCGTTCCTCCTCGGGCGTCGTCAGCGTGGCGCTGAAATCGGGGTCGAATGAGCTGCATGGCAGCGCGTTTGAATTCATTCGCAACGACGTGGTGGATGCTAAGAACCTCTTCGCCACTTACAAACCGCCCTACAAGCGCAACCAGTTCGGTTCCTCGGCAGGCGGCCCCATCGTTCGCAACAAGACGTTCATCTTCGGCGATTTTGAGGCTACCTACATCCGTGAGTCCACTACCACGCTCAGCACCGTGCCCACCTTGGCGCAGCGAAACGGGATTTTTTCGTCAACCATCATCGATCCGTATACCAAGACTGCGTACGCCGGAAATCAGATTCCGTTCAGCAGCATCGATCCCGTATCGCTCAACATTCTCTCGTTCGTTCCTTTGCCCCTGACCAGCGCGGCCACCAGCAATTACAACTACCAGAGCCCGTCGAACGAAGACAATCACCGTTGGGATTTGCGCGTCGATCAGATCATCAACGACAAACAAAACCTTTTCTTCCGTTTCAGCGATCAGGTATCGGACACCGTGGTGTCAGCGCCTCTACCGCCGGACCATGGCGAATACTATTCGGGCGCGGGCGCTACCGCCACCAATAGCAAGAGTTTCGTGATGGGTTACAACCAGATCTGGACGCCCACCATTGTGAGCTCCATCCGAGCCGGCTGGAACGATCTGGCGTGGACGAACTACTACCCGAACCAGTCCCTGACCAGCGTCGGAATTCCCGGCGTCTCGACTGTGAATCCTGGATTTTCCGATATCGTCATCACCGGCTATCCCAGCCTGGGCGTCACCAACGTTCCGAACGCCGACGCCTCCCAGGATCGGCAGCTATCGGGCGATGTGACGTGGACTAAGGGACAGCACAGTCTGAAATTCGGCGTGCAACAGTATTGGCTGCAAACTAACTTCCTGAGCTCCCAGCTATCCAGCGGTGTTTTTGACTTCGATGGTCAGTACACCAAGAATCCGCTGGCGGATTTCTTGCTGGGCGCAGCTTACACTCAAAGCCTCTCGAATTATTCGTACCTCGCCCTTCGCTCCGCGTGGACGAACTTCTTCGTGCAGGACGACTGGAGAATAACGCCGAAGCTCACCTTGAACATCGGACTGCGCTACGAGTTGGACCCACCCTCGGTTCAGAAGAACAACACGATTTCCAATTTTGACGAAGACACCAACCCCGGACATCCGGTGCTGGTGCCGGCCGGCTCAGAAGGCAGCGGCATTGCCGCCCGCGCGCTCCAAAATATCAACTACAACCAATGGGCGCCGCGTCTGGGAGTGGCTTACAGCCTGGATAGCAAAACGGTGATCCGAGTCGGGGCCGGAGTATTTTATTCCAATATGATCACCGAGGGCGGCATGCAGTCGCTCGAAGTAAATCCGCCCAATGCCCTGAGAAGTGTTTTCACCACCAACAAGAACCTGCCCCCGACCCTCATTCTGAGCCAGGGCTTCGCTTCCAACGCTCTCAGCCTCGCCAATGCGTCCAATGTCGAATTGGTTTCCTATGATCGCAAAGGCGTCACACCCACCGATTACCAGTGGAACTTCAACATCCAACGTCAGCTGCCTGGCAGTATTCTTGTGGAGGTCGGCTATTACGGCAACAAGCTCGACCACATGTGGCGCCAAATTGACGGCAACCCCGCGCCGCCCGAACCGGGCAACATCAACGCGAATCGCCTTTATCACAGCACCGAGGTGCCGGGCACCGGCGACACCATCACGCTCGCCAACATCGTGCGCATCCAAAAAGATGGTTGGAGCGATTACAACAGCCTGCAAGCCAAGATCGAAAAGCGTTTCTCCAAGGGGCTTACTTTCATCGCGTCTTACGCGTACTCCAAAACCATCTCGCTGGGCGACACAGCGGGCGTTCAGGATCAGCAGGATTGGATGGCGGACAAATCTGTTTCCAGCCTGGACATGACGCAACATTTCGTGGGCAGTATGGTGTATCAGCTTCCCTTTGGACAGGGCCGGCAGTTCGGGTCCCAGTGGAATCGTGTGACCGACGCGATCCTCGGAGGCTGGAGCTTTGCTCCCATCTTCACGGCCAGCACGGGCATGCCGCTCAACATCACCGTGAATGGCAACCCATCCAATACCGGCAGTGGTGTGGACCGGCCCAATGTCGTTGGCAACTGGCAGCTAGCCAACCCGACGGTCGGCGAATGGTTCAACACCGCGGCCTTTGTCGCGAACGCGGCTTATACCTACGGCAACGCGGGTCGTGACGTGATTCGTGGACCTGGGCTGGTGGATCTCGATCTGGCCCTCCATAAATCGTTCCGGATCACGGAGCGGGTCAGCGCGCAGCTTCGCATCGAATCTTTCAACGCAACCAACACACCGGCCTTGGGCCCTCCCAATACGGTTCTCGGAAATGCGCTGTTCGGCCAGATTACCGCTACGGCCACCGGGACCACCGCTCGGGACAACCAGCTCGGATTGAAGGTAGTTTTCTAAGGCAGAAAAAGGAGAGATATGAAAAAACTAATTTTAACGATTCTTTTTGCGGCGACCTTCGCCTTTGGTCAGGCAGACGCCCCCAAGCAAGCCAGGAAGTCGCAGGCCAAGGTGCTCACCCGCGTCGAAATTGACGACCTGCTAAGCAAACCGGACCAGGTCTTGATCGTCGATGTCAGGCGGCCCGACGAAGTGACGAGCATTGGGGGATTTCCAGTTTATCTGAGCATCCAAATCGGCGATCTGGAAAAGAGCTTGCCATTTATCCCGAAAGACAGGACCATCATCGCGCTCTCCAATCACGCGGCGCGCGGCGGGCGTGCGGCGGACATCCTGACCAAAGCAGGATTCAAGGTGGCGGGAGCGGCTGGCGCTGAGGATTACGAAGCACAGGGTGGAACGCTGGTCAAACTTGCGCCACCTCCGCCGAAAGCAGACGCGAAGAAGGACTAGCCATGCGCCTCGATACATTTCGTTTCCTCATCTGTACCGTGGCGCTAGCGGGCATTCCGGCGCTGGCGCATCACTCGTTCGCGGCGGAATATGACGTCAATCAGCCGGTGACGCTGACGGGAACGCTGACCAAGGTGGAGTGGACCAATCCGCACGGATGGATTTACATCGATGTAAAGGACGACCAGGGCAAGGCCAAGAATTGGGCCATTGAGTTTGGCGCGCCCAATGCGCTCTTGCGGCGTGGACTAAGGAAGACCGACTTTCCAACCGGCCTGGAGGTCGTGGTGAAAGGCTATCGCGCGAAAAGCGGTATGCCGACCGTCAATGGCACCAGCGTTAAGTTCCCGGACGGTCGGAATCTGTTTACCGGCTCCTCGGGCGGGGACGCGCCGGGGGCCAACCAATGAGGGCTCGCGTCCTGGCGCTGCTCGCGGTTCTGGGACTAGCGCTCGCGGCGTTCGCCCAAACGCCAGCGTCGAATATTCCACGCGGCACTGACGGGAAACCCGATTTCTCCGGTATCTGGCAATCGCTCAGCGGCGCTGATTATGGCCTGGAGCCGCATCTTGCGACCAAGGACGGGCCGCCTGGGGTAGGTGTGGTGGATGGCAACGTAATTCCTTACCAGCCGGCGGCGCTTGAGCAGCGCTCGAAAAACTTCGCTGCGCGCCCTACGGCCGATCCACGAACCAAGTGCTTCACCCTCGGAACCCCGCGCGGTATCTACAACAATGAACCGTTCCAGATCTTCCAGCGCCCGCGCGACCTGACCCTGCTCTTCGAATTCGGCCATCCCGTTCGTACCATCCACACCAATGCCACCGAACACCCGGACGGCCACATCGATTTCTGGCTGGGAGACTCACGCGGCCACTGGGAGGGCGACACATTGGTGGTGGACGTTACCGATTTCAACGGAGAAACGTGGCTCGATCGCGTGGGGAATTTCAATAGCGATGAACTCCACTTGGTGGAACGCTGGAACTATCTGGATCGCAACACCATTCGCTATCGCGCCACGTTCGAGGATCCAAAAGTATACACTCGGCCCTGGTCCATTGAGGTGCTGCTCTATCGCCGGCTGGAGCCGCATGCCCAGATCATTGAGAACTACTGCGCGACGTTGGATTTCGACCAGTATTATCCGGTCCCGTCGACGAAATAGATGAGGTAATTATGAGAAAAGACTTTGCTTTCCTCCTCGGCGCGATCGTTATTTTGCCTTTGGCCGCCTCGGCTCAAAATTTGCGTGGCTGGCGGGAGGCATCTTTCGTCCCCACGCCAAAGGGTGAATGGACCGGCGCGCGTCTCGCCGACGGGCAGCCTGACGTCTCCGGCCACTGGTCCAATACCATTGGCAATCACAATAACCTGACAGATCCGCAGGGACCGCTGGGAGCCGATGATGAAGCGCCTCCCGGGAACGGCGGTCAGAATGCCCGGCGCCTCAAACCTCGCAATGAACGCGCTCCCAGCCGCATCACCGATCCCGCGGACGGGCAGATTCCGTTCCAGCCCTGGGCGCGCGCGAAACAGCAGGAGTTTTTGAAATACCTGAACAATCCGATCCAGCCGGAGTATGTCGAGCCATTCGCACGATGCGCCCCAGGTGGGCCAACTAAGTCGTTCATGTGGCACGGCTATGAGATTCGTCAGTATTCGGGCACCGTCCTGTTCCTCTTCGATTCTGGCAACCGGGTGATCCATCTGGATGGCTCACCGCACCTTCCGTCCAATCTCAAGCTATGGAACGGCGATTCCCGGGGGCACTGGGAAGGCAACACGCTGGTGGTGGAGACCACCAACAACAATTCGAAGGCGCGCCTCGGCCGGAGCGGGGAATTTGTCAGCGAGAACGCGACCATTGCCGAGCGCTTCATCTTCGATCCTAGTGGTGACCGATTTACCTACGACGCCACTTACACCGACCCCACGGTGCTGACCAGGCCGTTCACCATTACCATTCCCAATCGGAGAATCACCGACAAGACGCCGGCCGACGACTGGAACAACCTCACGTTTCCGGCCAAGCACGCAGGGAACGATCCCGTCATCGAAGCCTACGAACGCATCTGCGTGGAAGGAAACGGGACTCACGGGCAAGTGGTGGTCAGCTCAAAGTAAGCGTCGAACCAACTATACTCAAGCCTTGGCCGAGCAGGAAGACCATCGTGCCGGGCGTCTGGAGACGTTAAAACGCGCCATTGAGCTGTCGCCCGATGATGCAGACCTGTACTGCGACCTCGGTGACGCGCTGCAGACACTCAGACGCATTCCGGAGGCCATCGGCGCCTATCAGCGATCGCTAGAGCTGAACCCGGCTCTGGCGCGCGCCTGGTATTCAGCAGGATGCGCGGAGAGCTCACGAGACGAATACGCGGACGCGATCAGTTGCTTCTCGAAAGCATTGGAGATTCGTCCGGATTGGCCCGAGGCTCAACACAATCTCGGGCAGGTCCTTTTCAAGCTGGGGCAGGTGGACGAAGCGTTGCACTTTTTCGAGCAGGCTGCCGCCGGAAGCGCTCTGGCCTTGCCGCTGTCGGCAATTGCCGTAGTGATTCCCGGAAGTCCGGCGAGCGACAACCAGGCGATCCTCGATGCCCGCCGCTCTTTTGCCGAGTCCCAATTCCCGCAGCCCGCCCCGGTGCGCTCACCACGCCGCGCGAAAGCGGACCATCAACCGTTGCGCATCGGCTATGTCTCGTCATTCTTTCAGGATCGCAACTGGATGAAGCCGGTATGGGGGCTGATCAATCATCACGATCGTCGAAAGTTCGAAATCCATCTATTCTCGGATTCACCGGTGTCCAGGATTCAGCATGGCTATCGCAGTGACCCACAAGATCGCTTTCACGATATTTCCCGGCTCTCCAACCACGCGCTTGCCCGAGAGATTGAGACTGTGGGAATTGATCTTCTCGTCGACCTGAATGGCTACAGCCGAATCGAACGCTTGCCGTTATTTGTGCAGCGGCCGGCTCCGGTGATCGTGGGATGGTTCAATATGTTCGCCACCACCGGCATGTCCAGTTACGACTACCTGATCGGCGACGACATCGTGATTCCGCCGGTTGAGGAGCAGTATTATTGCGAGAAAATCCTGCGCGTGGCTGGCAGTTATCTGACGTTCGAAGTCGACTATCCGGTGCCCGACGTCGCCGATCCGCCGTGCCTCGGGAAGGGAGCCATCACCTTCGGTTGTATGGCGTCGCAATATAAGATCACCAATCAGGTAATTGAAGCGTTCAGCGAGATTTTGCGCAGGGTACCTGAGAGTTCCTTGATTTTGAAGAACGGCGCTCAGGCGTCGACGGGCGCGCGGGATTTCGTGCATGCCCTGTTCGAGCAGCACCAAGTCTCGCCGTCCAGGGTGCGACTAGAGGGCCCTTCCGATCACTATCGGTTCCTCCAGACATACAGCGAGATCGATATCGCACTGGACACATTCCCCTACAATGGCGGAACCACCACAACGGAAGCCATCTGGCAAGCCTGCCGCCGAACGACCTGGGTGGGTGCTTTCATCAGGGCTTCCTAATGATGAAGTCGGCATTTGGTTTCACGCCGATCTGCCCGGTGGCGAGGTCCTGATCCGTTGACTCATAGGTTTCCTCATCGCAAGAGGCTGGCTGAACGCTGATCTTGCCGCGTTCCATCGCAATGATGAATTGCAGGTCGCCGGGTTTGGCCTGGCACATAACCGAGTCGTTGTCGGCCTTGCCTTTAAAGACGGCCTTGCGGGTTAGCTTCTTGCCATCGTAGTCGTAATTGATTTTTCCCTCCCTGCCGAAGGAAACCACCCACTCCACCTTGCGGGTTTTTCCGAATAAGTTCTTGCCCGGATCGGAAAAGGCCAGATCGAACTTGCGAATAATGCCAGCTTTTAAGAATACATAGTCCGTCGCCGCGGACGATTTCCACCAGGGGCCGTCCAGTGCGATCTGTTCCGGGCTCTGAAAGAGATAATCGATGGTCCACGCCTTGGGAGCCGGCGGTAGTGGAGTCGTCGGTTTGGTTCCGGCATCCACAACCGGCGGCGGAGGCGTTAAACGGACTTCGATTTTCTTCAGTTGCGCTTCGCTCTCTCCCAGCCTCATCTCCTGACCCGCGGTAAACGTGCGAGCGATCTCCGGAGAGTTTTCATAGTCTTGCTTGCGAAAGCCGATCTTGTGCTGGCCGGCCTGCACTTCGATGGTCGCCGATCCCGATGCATCCAGTGACCTAGTGGCAGCGCCATCCACGAAAACTGTCGCGCCCGGAGTGCCCTTTTCAATCACCAGGTTGGCCGTTGTAACCACTACAATGCGTTTCAGCTCAACGGAGATCGGCGTGATGCTGCCTTTCGCTAATTCGATCTGCTGCTCATGGCCCTCATAACCGTCGGCTGTAACGGAGATGCTATGGGTTCCCGGTTTCAAGCCCAATGGGCGCCAGGTACCCGCTTTGACCGGCTTTCTTTCAACGCCATCCACTTTGAGATGGGCGCTCTCGACGTTCGACTGAAACCTCAGATACGCAATCTCCTGATCGGCATTCAATCCGATGTAGACGGACGGGGCGTTGCCCGTGTCCACGGAAATTTTGGGCACGTCCTTGTTGTCGAACACGATTGAATTGTCGGCGGCGTTGGTCAAAGAGAGCCGCAAGCCATCCGCGGGAATCGGCTGGGGCGGTTGGCCACCGAGGTTTGCCTTTAATCCGCTTCCGCCGGTATATACGACCAGGTTGCTTTGGAGACTGCTGACGGCGATCAGATCCTTGGGCTTCAAATCGCTGATCAACGGTACTTCGCCGGGCTTCGTGACGACAGTAAACGACAGAACCGGGCCCGTGGCGCCCTGTACCGTGACGGCATGCTGCGCACCATCCGCTGGAAGTTCTAAATCCTGAGGCGCGCCGCCTTGCAGGTCGGCCTTCTCGTTATTGTCGATCAGGATTTTTCCAGCCTTGGCCGAAGTGGCCAAAGTCAATTTCAACGGCTCTGGATTCAGCGCGAAGCTCCAGGATGCCGCGGCTCGTTTCCCAAGTTCGCGATAGGTGACATAGCCAGGCCGCGAAACGACGATGTCATAGGTGGTAACCGATGATAGATTCGCGGTGCCGGATTGCGCTTCTCCATTGATAGTGACAATCGCGTCGGCTGGCGTGGTTTGGATGGACACGGAAATCGGTGTGTCGGTTGCAGTCTGGTGCGGCAGTGTCTGAGGGCGTGGTTTTCGAAGATAGGAGAATACGAGCGCAGCACCGATAAGAACCACCACGGTTGCGATCACGGCCAGGTAGAAGCCGTTACCAGGCTTGATGGAAAACGACGGCAGTTTTGTCTTGTTCGCGGCTGCTCGGGTCGCTTGAGAAGCAGGTTGGGGGGGCGCTTGCTGCACAACCGGCGGTGGTATCGGCAAAGGTGTTGCCGCGGATCGCGGAGGCTGGGCAGGCTGGCCTGTTTCGATATGGATCGTCGAGTTTGCATCGGGAGATGAGGCACTTGGCGCGCCAATACTCGTCCAATGGTTTATCTCCGCGGCTAGCGGCCTGATCTCTGGATCGTCGGGATATTTCTGTAGAATCGCCTGCGAGCGCTCAAAAATCGAACCCAAATCGTTGGTGGGCGCGCCGTGGCCGATCTGTTCCCGCAGCTCCCTCAGGACGCCTAGATCACCGGCCCGCTCTTTTCCGTTGCGCGCCTCGCGAAGCAGATTCTGTAAGGCGGCTTGCTGCTGCAGCAGGCGGTTTTCGTTCGGATATTGAGCGACGGCCGTTTCCACCTTCGCCAACGCGGCTTCCGGATTCCCGCTGGCCTGTAGATCGCGAGCCTCAGCCAGGCACCGCGACACAAGTTCCTTGCGCCTGACATCCGTTATCAACGTTCGAAGCGCGCGCGCGCCGGGATGCGTGGCGTCCAAAGCCGAGGCTTCCTGAAGCAAGGGCTCCGCTGCCGGCCAGTTCTCGGCGTCCACCTGGGTGCGTGCTTGTTCCACCAGCGCGTTGAGCAGGACCTCCCGGACGGTCCGATTTTTGGGGTCAAGCTCCTGGGCTCCATGCAGGATGTCGACCGCTTGCGAAAACTTCTTCTGCTCCAGCAGAGCTTGCGCCTGCGCGCAAATATTTTGGGCCTCGGTGTTGCGGTTTTGGCCCTGCTTCGCGAGCCGTTCGAGCCCCGCCAATTCGGGATCCTGCGGCTCTTCGACGCGGGCGCTGGCCACGCGTTCCAAGGCTCGCGAATAATCGCCCTGATCCACCATCCGGTCAATCTGCTCGATCAGACGCGCCTTGGATTCTTCCCTGGCTAGCTGATCCCGGCGCTTCGCCAGTTGGCCGAGCTCAACCTCAATCCCGGGATAGCGCGGATAGATTTTGCGCAGAGTATCCCACTGGCCGATGGCCTCCGTGAAAAGATTCTTTTCCTCGTAATGCCGCGCCTTGGCGACGATGGACTGCACCAGATCCCTGCGCTCTCGAGTAAGTTTCAGAGATTGCTGAAACTGCTGCTCGTTGGGAAACCGTTCGCAGGCTTCCTTGAAGATGTTCACCCTGCGGTCAAGATCAAGTTCGGCATCGGCACGCCGGCCAATTTCGGCGATGAACTCGGAGAGTTCCTGACGGCGCTGTTCCACGGCTTCGAGCTTCAGGGCTTGAAACACGGGATCGTTTGGGTAGCGTCCGAGGTACTCATCGCAAATCTCAAGGGCGCGAGCAAGGTTCCTCTCGGCAAGCTGCCGGCGCGCGTCTTCATACGCGTTGTGAATGGAATCGTGTTCGGAGCGAACCTCTTTATACAGGCTCTGATAAAGAGCATCTCGATCGGGCACTGCGGCGTCCGGTACTTGCCGTCCAATTTCGAGCAGGCGCTCCAGCTTGGTGAGGGCCGTGCTGATTTCTCCGCTGTGGTATGCATTTACCGCAGAGCCATACAACTGCTCGATCTCGGCGCGCGTTTGCAGCGCATCCTGCTCCCGGCCCTCGGCTTCCTGCAGCATTTCGCGCGCAGCTGTATCGGAAGGCCGGATTTTGAGCGCTTCGGTCAGCGCCTGTCGCGCCTCCGGGAAATCGTGACGCTCCAGATGGCGGCGTGCCAGGGCCATCCAGCTTTCGATCTGACGCTCGTTTCGCTGCTTCTCGATGGAGGTGCGCATGGACAGCGCGTCCACGTTTTCAGGATCGATCTCCAGAACCTCAATCAGCTTCTCGAGCGCGAGCGGAATCTCGTCCTGCTCCACGCGCGTTCGTGCGCTTTCCAAAAGCTGGCGAATCTTCCTTTGCCGGACGGTCTGATCGATCTTGATGCGAAGCAGGGATATTTCAGGATCGACTTGTCCCTCGGTTTCGAGCTCCGTCAGGATTTCAGAGGCAAACTCGGCATCGCCCTCCGAGAGCGCTCGCTTGGCTCGTTCGATGCGAGGCTGAATCTTTGCCCGATCAAAGCGCTCATTCTGCTGATTGTGAAATGCCTTCTGCAAGCTGTCCGCGAAATCGCGCGCACTCGACAATCGATGGATGGGCTGCTTGGCCATGGCCTTGTGAATGACCATGCTGATGGCTTGCGAAACCGCCGGGTTGAGTTCGAAGATGGGTGGAGCAATGCGATCGCGAACGGCTTCCGCAGTTTCCTCCGCCGTTTTACAGGCGAAGGGCTTTCGATTGGTCAGGGTCTCGTAACAAACCACGCCCAGCGAGAATACGTCGGAGACGGGCGTGACCGGCTTCATGTCGATCTGTTCGGGCGCCATGTACTGCCAGGTGCCCTTTTGCCCCGTGACCGAATGCGATCCTGCCAGATGGGCCACGCCAAAATCGATTATCTTGGCCGTGTCATCTTCCATGACGAAGATATTGCTGGGCTTGATGTCCCGATGGACCAAGCCGCGTTCATGCGCCGCCTGCAATCCGCGGCAGACCTGAGTAATGATGCCGACAACCCGCTCCACGGTCAGACGCGAACTCGAGGTTTCAATCAGTTTGGCCAGGGTCGCACCCGGCAGCAAGGGCATCACGAAGAACGGTTTTTTCTGACCGCGGTCCTCGATTTCGCCGACGTCTCGAATGTCGACAATGTTGGGATGGCTGATGCTGGCAAGGACGCTCCATTCCTTGCTAAATAGTTCAACTGCAAGGGGATCGGAGACATCGCGCATGGTCTTGAGCGCGACTAGACTCTTAGTCTTGATATCAAAGGCGCGAAAGACCACACCCATGCCACCTTCGCCCAGGACGTCCTTGAGCTCGTATCGATCGGATATTCGAGCCTGCGCCACCATTTTTGTTGTGGACCTTAGAATATCAGGTTTCCGCCGGGGTAGGAATGGGGACCATTACGTACTTTAGGCCCTAGTCGTACTACGCGCTTGATCTCACCAACCCCGACAACCCAGAGAGCGATAGCCCGCCCTACCTTCCGATATACCTCACACTCCATAGTGAATTTGAGGCGTCATCCGTTACAAGCAAAGAGCCATCTTTCGGCAACTGGGACTCCCGGTGGCCGTCCATGCGCGCTCGACGGGTCTCTCATTTGAAAACAATGACCAATCCAGGGCTTTGGTAATAGCATTTATGGTCGGAAGAGACTACGCGGAGAGAGAGCGTGTGGCGTCCCATTCCGGACTTTCCGGCAGGAATCATGGCGACGAAGCCGCTAGCACGGTATGCGGGGATCTTGAAGTAGTTGGCGACATCAGGGCGCTCGCCTCCGTAAATCGTTGGGAACGGGGTATGGTCGATGACAACATCCAAGTCGGAGGCGGCTGATCGATGCGGCTGGTCCACGGCCCACCCGCTGACCTTAAACTCTCCTGATACCGAGACAGGTATGGCCCTACCGAGGAACGGTCCTGTGGCTGTGCCAATCTCTTCAATGTTCAGCACCGGCTCGCCCGGGCAGGGAGCCATAATGGCAGTGGCCGGCGTGGGTGGTGCGGCCAGATTGCCGATTGCAGCAGCACTTCCGGCTCCTTTGAGAGGCCGAATGTCGAGCACTGTGTAACGAGCGTTCTCGGCAAGCACACCCCCGCTTTTGAGCGCACTTGAGATGGCAGCCACCACAGACTCTCCGTTGTCTGGGTAACCGTAGCGATCCACCCAAATTGCGGCGAATCCGTCGGCTGCCAATTCATAAGCCAACTGTAGCGGACTAAGACGTGCGGCCGCCTGCTGCCATTGGACCTGATCGTTCGAGAGCGCCGGATAACTCCAATGGATGGTTCGCGAAACCAGATATGGCTTCAAGTGATCGTACGGCTTCATGCGTTCCATCCCGCTGTCATTGAGGTAGGTGGTGAATGGCAACTGGAAAACCATGGGGTGACCGGGCAGGCTGCGCTCGATTTGCCCCACAAACCGGGACAACTGTTGCGCCTCAGCAGCGACAATATCTCGATTAGCGTTCAGCCCGATGGCTGCCTGGCTTTGGTCGAGGATGCCCACCATGAGAACAATTCCTGCCGCGGTTGCGAGTCGCCAACCACTCTTGCCCAAGGCCGCATCGATCGCCAGCACGATCGCGGTTAGAGCAAAGAATGCGATGAAAGGGCAAATTCGATTGTAGGCACGGATCTCTGGACTCACCAGGAGCGCGAAAAGGCTGCCGAATCCACCAACCGTCGAAAGCAGCAGCGCTGCAATGGTGAGTTGCGAAGCACTGACCAGCGTTCTCCCCGGGTCCAACTTGAGCGCTGGTCCGGGCAGAAATAGCAACGCGAGCAGCCCGAGAAAACCAATCGTCGATACCAGCCCAAGACGGGAGATCATGTTTTCGGTTTCCACCGGGTATCGAGCCTCACCTTCCTTTTCGGTCCAGCGACGGAAGGGAGGGAAGGAATGCTGGAAGATCGGGCTTACAAGTTGCCGGATCTTTAGCCCATAAACCTCGGATTCTGCCGGTACTTTCTCCCGAACGAGAATCGGCTTGCCATGCACATGCCATGAGTATGCACTCGGAAGCAGGTTTAGCGCCGTAGACACTATGACGACTAGAAGGCAGACCGAGCCGGCGCGTAGTATGCGCTTATCGCGGAAGTTGAAGTACCCGGCCAGCGTTGCCACTCCCAGAAAGAAGCAGGCGAAAAAAGCGTAATAGACGTAATCGAAGCCCAAGAGCGCGCACCCTACGACGAAGACCCCGGAACCTTTCCAGGTCAATCGCTCCGGCACCCGGCCTGAAGCTAACAGCAGCGCCGCGGCGCACGCGAATGGAACCAAGTAAATGACGAGACAAAAATGATCGATATTGCGATAGATCGCGTAGGGACTGACTGCGAAAAGGGCGCCGGCCATCCAGGACCCCACGGCAGACCCACCGAGTTTTCGGATGCACCAACTTGCGGTTAGTCCGCTCAGAATCACCATTGCCAGCCAAGCCAGATTCACGCACAACAGGGCGTTTGCCGTGAACCAGCTCACGATCCATACGATAAGCTGATCCACGTTGGTATCGGACGGGAATGCGAGTTCGTCAAAGGTGGAAGGCGCGGATAGCCTGGGATTTGTCCACCACCAGCCGACATCCATCGTAGTTTTGCTCTGCATAAGGAACACCAGGCTGTCGCTCGAGAAGCTGAGCGGTGCTGACCAATTCCGATTCCACCCACCCAGGAAGAAGAAGAGCAGAACGGCGATGAGTAGTGCCTGTGCGATGGATGACAACAGAATGCGGCCCGTTTGCGATCCGGTCAAATTGGCGGCCAATGGATCGGCAACCCTCGTGGCTGGGTTGACGGAGGTTCGGCTAGCAGTGGTTTCTTTGCTGGTGGAAGCCATTGGACTTCAATTCAGGAGTCGCCGCTGCGGCGATCCGATACGACCGCTCGGCATGGGCCGCATAGTTTTGAGCAACCTCAATTCTAATGGATTGCTCCCGCGGAATGTCGGGCATGCGTCACTCCCTGCACGGTGAATCCCCATGGCGCGAAAAGGTTTGGAAGCTGTCGCAAACCTCTGTTCTTAGCGTTCCCAATTGCCTATAATAAGGGGCAATGTCAGAAGCATATGTGTATCAGCCAGAGTCGAGGTTGTCCGACTACGAGCAGAGCGTAGCCATCTTGCGGTCCAAGTGCTCGCAATTGAAAACGGAATGGGTGGATCCCAGGCCGCACCTGGACGAAATCAGCCAAAGAATTCTGGCCAACGAAATTCTGTTGCGGCAATTGAACGCGGACGTATCCGGTTTCCGCGCTTATTTTGACAGGGCTGAATACGCAACGCGATATCCCGAGTATTATCGGAACAACTTATCGGAGAAAGCGTTCGAGCATTTTGTCGCGCAGCAACTGCTGAATCCCGGTCCATCGGATGTCTTCATCGATATTGCATCCGAAGGATCGCCTTTGCCGCAGATCATGCAACGGCTGTATGGAAGCGCCTCCTACGCGCAGGACATCATGTACCGGCCCGGCATGAACGGAACACAGATTGGCGGCGATGCATGTTCTATGCCGGTATCAAACGGCTTCGCGAGTTGTGCAACGCTTACTTGCTCGCTGGAGCATTTCGAAGGCGACGGCGACACGCGGCTATTTCGTGAGCTCTGCCGGGTGCTCCGTACTGGAGGCCGTGTGGTCGTAATCCCGCTATACATATTCCTCGAGCCGGCGATTCAGACGGATCCCACCTATAGCGCGACGCTTGAAATTCCCTTTGACCGGGGAGCAACTGTTTATTGTGCCAAGGGCTGGCGCAACCGTCACGGGCGCTGGTACTCCCCCGAGACCCTACGGTCGCGCATCATGGACGCTTGTCCAGAAATGCGTTTTACTGTTTATCGGCTTTGGAACACGGACGCGGTGGATCCAAGCATTTATGCACGGTTCGTTCTGGTGGGGCAGAGGCTCTAAGACGATTGCCCGGCTTTGTTAGGAGGTTCAAGACTTAATGACTACATGCCCGCTGTGCGGTTCGCCGGCATCCTTCATGGCGCGGCATCCAGAAGCCGATTTGTATCGCTGCAGCCGCTGTACGCATTGCTTCAGCCACCCGGAATCTGTTGAGTTAGAGAACTACTAAACGAACTACTTCGACGACGATCACCAGCGCTGGTTCGCTAATCCAAACATATCGCTGTTCACGCGCATCGCCGATGCAATCCCCAAAAGGGGCGTCGGTTTTGGATGCCGGGTGCGGCCGCGGGGATTTCCTGCGCTATTTACACAAGATACGTCCGGACCTTAAGCTCACCGGAGTGGATCTAGCGCCTAATGAGGACCGCGATGGCATCAGGTTCTACCAGGGCGATTTCTTTGGAATGAAGATTGATGAGCAATTCGACGCGATAGTAACGCTCTCCGTCATCGAACACGTTGCGGATATTCAGGACTTTCGTTGACCGGCTCCGCGATCTGGCGAAACCATCCGGCGTGGTGATGGTGATGACGCTCAATGAGTTCAGTCTGCTGAATGGCCTCGCGAATCCGAGACCGTCCACAATGCGCCGCTTGCCGCCATTGACATCCCGGTGAAGAACCGGGCAGCCGAGGCGTGCTTGCGATCCGGCATGTGGATGGTGTGCAAAGCCGGCGAAGCGTCCGGACGATCTTATCTTCAGACGATCTTTTGCAGGAAGCCGCGTAGCGCTTGAGATCGGCGTCGTCGACTATTCGAGTTCCGCGACGACAAACATAATGTCACGAAGGTTCAGGTACACATCCCAATTAAGCATGCCAGTCTTCTTGAGAGCCGCATAAAGCTTGGGCTGCCGGTGCTTAATGTTGAGAATAATGTAAGCGATGGTGTCGAGGCTGCGATACATGCCTTCGTAGCCGCAATAACGAACCGTAAAGCCGAATTTGCCCAGCAGACGGGTTAAAGTAGCCTTCGAAAAGTAATGGAGATGCGTCGGAGGATGGATCTGACGCCATTTTGATCCACGAAGCCGGGCCACCAGGCTGCCGATATCTCCCGTGGTGATCGCGATCACTCCGCCCGGCTTCAAGCTTACGGACGCCTTCTCCAGGTACAAATGTGGATACTGCAAGTGCTCGATCGTATCCCAAAGGCAGATCACGTCGACTTTCTCCGGCGAGCGATATTCAAGAAAATCGCCAGCTTCAACCGGCAGACTGAGTGTCTTACTCGCGTAATGGACGGCATCTTGCGAGATGTCTATGCCAGCTACCGAAGCAAATCGATCTTGCGCGACTGCGAGAAAGAATCCGTAAGCCGAGCCAATCTCCAGCAGACGTTTCGAAGCGGGGTCTCGAACATGTTGCAGTAGCCGTTTGAGACGGATGCGGAAGTGTTTTTCGATCAGCTCGCGCTCGGCCAGGTAGTCCTTGTACTCTTCTCCCGAAAAGTAATTCGCAGTGTACAGTTTCGCTAGGTCGTCCCCTGAAAGCGTAACGTTCGCCGTCATGAAGCTGCACGATCCACACTGGAGTAGACCAGGAAGGCTCGACGGGCGATACATGCCGCCGCACACGAGGCAAGTGGCTTCGCTCACCTCGCGCCGCTCTCGATGATCTCGTCCACGATATAGAGCGGACGGTGCTTGACCTCATCGAATACGCTGCCGAGATACTCGCCGAGAATTCCCAAAACCGTAAGCTGTAGCCCTCCAATGAATAGGACAACAAGAATCAAAGAAGTGTAGCCGGCTGGATAATGCCCTGCGAGGAAATACTCCGCCAGCAGCCACATTCCATAGAGCAGGCTGAGCGCGGAAATGGCGAATCCAGCGAGCGTCGCGAAACGGAGCGGTACCTTTGAGAACGAGGTGATGCCGGTGATTGAAAACGCGAGCAGCCGCAAGACATCATATTTGGTTCGGCCGGCAGCGCGCGGAGGACTGACGAAGGTAACCGTAGTACTGTGGAACCCCACCCATTGAAACAAGCCACGCAGGAACTGGTTTTGCTCGCGCATGGAGGACTGAAAGAGCCGGACGATTTTGCGTGAAATCAGACGGAAGTCCGCCGCTCCTTGCTGAATATTCACCGGCGATAGCGCGTTCTGAAGGCGATAAAAAAAAGACGAGGTCCATCTCTTGAACAATCCGATTTGCTGGTCGTATTGGCGAATGGTGTGGACTACGTCATAACCTTCCTCGAACTTCTCGAGAAGGAGCGGAATGACTGCCGGCGGATGCTGAAGGTCGCAGTCCATCATGATGACAGCATCGCCGTCACTGTGGTCCAATCCGGCCACTAAGGACATCTGATGACCGAACCGGCGCGAAAGATGAAGCACGGTAATATTTGGACAGTGTTGAGCCAGGTCTTTTAGAACTGCAAATGACCGGTCAGACGACCTGTCAAGGACATAAATCACGCGAAAGTGATAGCTGGAAGAGAGGATCTCGATAGTTTCGAGCAGAGCCGCATGAAACCCCGCGATGCCTTCTTCTTCATTGTAAACGGGCAGGATGACATCCACGGTCTTCATCGGCGGGCTCCCAAGGCCGAATTGGTCCACGTTATAGTTTCCGAAAGCCCATGGTCCAAAGTGGTGCGAGGTGTCCAGCCCAACTCCCTGCCGGCTTTGGAGATATCGGCCACCACATCGAGCACCTCTTCGGGCCGAATTTTGTCCAGCGACTGAACCGGCTTTCGACACCCAGTTAGCGCGGCAATCTTCGAAATCAGGTCTTCAATGCCTAACGACTGTCCGCTGCCGGCATTGTAGACGCTGCCTGCGGGAGCCGACCTTGTAGCGATCAGTAGAGCCACTACATCGCGGATATAGATATAGTCTCGCCGCGGGCGGAGATCGGCAACGGTAATTGCGCCGGAGGAAGGATCGAGCGTCTGATTGATCAATTTGGGCACGAGAAATGGCTCCCTCTGCCCCGGCCCATAAATATTGAAAGGCCTGACGATCGCCGCCGACACTCCTAGCTGCGCGCCGTAATAACTGACAACCTCCTCGGCCAGGATCTTTGTGTGGCTGTATGGATTGAGAGGCTGGACAGGATGGTCCTCGGCAATCGGCAATCGCTGGGGCTGACCGTAGACGTAGGAGCTCATGAAAGTGAGAGAGGCGCCCGAACGACGGCAGAATTCCACGACATTTACAGTGCCGAGGACATTCACCTCATAGAAGGCACGTGGCGATTCCCAGCTATCCGGTACAAAGGTTTTTGCCGCCAAGTGAAAAACATGCCGGACGCCCTTATAATCGAACGAACATGAGGCGATATTGCCAGTGCCCGCTGAGTGCCGGTACACCGTCGCTCCCATTGCCGTGAGAGCGTTGGCCAAGTGGAATCCGACAAATCCGGTCGCTCCCGTGACGAGCACGGTGTCATCCATGTGGCAGCAGCTTGGATTTCATCTGATCAAATTCGTCGATGGCCTGCAGGTAGTCGTCCGGCCGCCCGATGTCACGCCAATAACCGTCGTACGGTCTGACATGCACCTTTTCGCCGCGCGCCAAGAGATCGCACATTAAGTTGTCAAAACCGTACGGCTGGCCGGGCGGAACCATGGCAAGAACCGCGTGGTTCACAACATAAACGCCCATGCTCACCAGGTATTCCACGGAAGGTTTCTCGGTAAACCTGGTGAGCACGTTGGAAGCGTCGGTCTCCAACACGCCATAGTCAATCGCTTGGCGGCGTCGGGACGCCGCGATCGTGAACAGCTGATGAGCCGCCGCGTGTTCTCGAAACAAACAATCGAAGTCGAGATCGGTAAGAATGTCGCCGTTGATCAACAGGAAATCCTCCGGCAGATCGTCTATCAATCGCAACGGCGCAATCGTGCTCAGCGGCATGTTTTCCAGTGAATAATCTATGTGCAAATTCCAGGACTCGCCGGATCCAAAAAAGGCCTTGATGATGTTGGCCTGATGGTTGACCGCCATTGTTACATGGTCGAAATTGCATTGCGCGAGCTGTCTCACGATGACTTCGAGTATCGGATAGTCGCCGAGAGGCATAAGGGGCTTTGGCAGCACAACAGTGTAGGGACGCAGGCGGGTTCCTTTACCGCCGGCCAGGACAACGGCTCGCCTAGACATTGTAGAGATGTCCCTTGTACCGGCTAAGGTTGGCATCGTCTCGAAACCAGTCAATGGTCCGGGCCAATCCCTCTTGCAGGGCGACGGCGGGCCGGAATCCCGTCAAAAGCTCAAGCTTGGAATTATCGCAAAGCAGGCGCATTACCTCGCTACCACGCGGACGCAAACGCTGATGATCCACTTGCGCCGACGCGGAAACACCCATGATGCCGGCAATCAGTTTCAGCAATTCTCCGATGGCGATCTCGTGGTTGGATCCGATATGAAAAACTTCACCAAGGCCGCCGCTGAGCTTGGCCAGCTCGACGAAACCCCGGCACGTGTCCTCGACAAACGTGAAGTCCCGCGTTGTGGTCAGGTCGCCAAGCCGCACCGCGCGGCAACCCTGGGCTAATTGGCAAATGATGGTGGGAATCACGGCACGCGCGGACTGCCGAGGGCCGTAGGTGTTGAACGGCCGAGCGACAATAACTGGAAGCTCAAAAGCATAGTGGAAGCTCAGCGCAATGGAGTCTGCTCCGATCTTGGTCGCGCTATAAGGCGACTGCGGATTGAGCGGATGCTTTTCGTCAATTGGAACATATTGCGCGGTGCCATAAACCTCGCTTGTCGAAGTGTGAATAAATTTGGCGACGCCATTGGTCCGAGCGGCCTGGCAGAGATTGAGGGTGCCAGTAACATTCGTGTCCACATAGCTGTCCGGCGCGATGTAGGAATACGGAATCGGAATTAGCGCGGCGAGATGGAAAATTACCTCAATATCCCGAGTGATGGAATAGCAGAAGTGCGGGTCGCGAATATCGCCGGAGACCACTTCGAGGTCGCCCAAGCAGGCGAGCCCATCAAGCCAGCCCCAGGAGTTGAACGAATTGTACTGCGCCAGCACCCGAATCTTAGCGCCTTCTTGCACCAAAAGCTCCGCCAAATGCGAACCGATGAATCCATCGGCTCCCGTCACTAGAACTCGCCTGTTTTTTAGATCCATTCAGCGGAAGATCTGCCAGCAGCGGATCCGCCGGCGTTCCAGATTGAAATATACATGATAGCGAAAGGGTAGCTCATCAGGCGAGAGATCAAGTAAGGCTTTGAATGAGGCGATGAATGGTGCTCGTGGCGCCCTTGTGGTAATCTGTTCGATTCGGTGCTCCTGAATCATGAACTTAGTTTGTGTACGTACTTTCGTACTCTGTTGCTGCGCTCTATTGATCAACTGCGGAAGTAACGCTTCCAACAAACCGCTTGCTGCGGCCGAGGCTATCAAGGCACCCGCTGCGACGCTGAACCTGCCCCAGCGAAATGTGGGATTCAATTATCATCTCGATGCGATCGGTCCCGTGGCCAGTCCAGCGTGGGCGCATTCTGTTCGGGTTCCGTCCCAGGATCTGGCCGTGGCGGGTTGGGCCATCGACGAGCCCAACAACGCCCTGGCCGGGAACGTGGATTTCGTAATCGATCATGTTCCTTTCGGCGCACGCTATGGTGTGGCGCGGCAGGATGTTGCAGCGTATTTCAAAAATCCGGCGTACACCAACTCGGGTTTTCAATTTACGATTCCCGCATCGCTTATGACCAAAGGCGTTCACTCGTTCTCGCTTCGGTTCGTCGCCAACGATGGCAAGTCATTCGCGGGATCTCCGGAGATCACCCTCCAAGTTCAATGAGTCTGAGGAGACTTACTAGCCTGAACAAGACCATCCGTGACGATTCCGCGTCGTTGTTGCGTTCCTCGGGCGATGCTTGCTGGTGGAGAACGGAGCTGTTGACCACGCCGGTAATTCGCTGGAGCACCTGATTTTATTGTTTCAGAAACTGATGCGCGCATGAAATCCCCGGAAGTCCCGCACCGCTTTGCAGGTGCGTTTGCAAAGCTTTTCCACTTCGCGACAGTAGCCAATACGCCTGCGGGCGCGAACGCTCTCGGCGATGTCGCGGGGATTGAGCGGCGACTTGAGCAAACGATTTCGAATGCACACGATGTGGCGTGCGGGTCTGAGGAACTGGCCGCTGCGGTCACCGATTGGCCGTCGCTTTATCATTTAGCTCCAGAACGCGCAAATCTCCTGCGCCCGGTGGCGCACCTCCTGCGCGGGCGAATTCTTGAAATTGGAGCGATGGGCGGCGCTCTGACCCGCTTTCTAGGCGAGAGTGGGGCGGAGGTGACGGCCATCGAGCCAGACGACCGATTCGCGGGTATAGCCGCGCAACGCTGTCGAGATCTTGCCAATGTCTCCATTTATTCGAAGACACCGCCTCTAGACTCTGTTCGTGCATTTGATTGCATCGTGCTGGCCGATTCGCACGTTCAAACTGCGCCAGATTTCAATCGGGTGCTGGACGCCTGCGGCGTGCTGCTAGCGCCGGGGGGCGCCCTGATTTTGGCAACGGGCAATCAATTTGGCCTGCACAACTTCGCTGGAGCGCCGGATGAATCTTCCGGGAAGCCCTTCGCCGCCGGAAGTGCGCCAATCGGCAGAGGGCGCAAGGAACTGGAAGCCGCTCTCCTTAGCGCACGGTTTAGTGTGCACGAGTTTCTTTATCCCTTTCCCGGATGGAAGCTGCCCAGGATCATCGTACATCCCAAAGCCCTGCGAGAGCACGGCGATTCTTTTGCCGATCTGCTGGCGAGTGTAGCTCCAGCCCACGATGAATGGACTGGCTATGCCCGGCTATTTTCGGAACGCCGGCTATGGCCTGCCGTGCTGCGAAATCAACTTGCAGAGTCTCTGGCCAACTCCTTTCTGATTGTGGCCTCGAAAGCCTCGGACGCTCCGCAACGGCTGGATGCCGACATCCTTGCATATATTTACGCCGTAAGGCGCCGGCGCTGTTATCAAAAGCAGGCTCTGTTGGTGCATCGACAAGATGCACTGAAGATTGAGCGGAGAAGGCTTTATGATACGCCGGCGCAGGAACCCAGTCCGTATTGGCAGGAACTCCGCGATGAAGTTTATCTCCCAGGCCAAGTGTATGCAAATGAGTTGTACAAGACGCTGGACACTCCGGGATGGACCTTCAGCGACGTTCTGGAATGGGCCCGGCCGTACTACAATTTGCTGCTCGCCAACGAGTGCTCCGAAGTGCGAGATTTCACTCCAGATTCCCGTTTGATGCTGCCGCCCAACTTTACCGATTGCACGCCTTTCAACCTGGTGCGCAATGGAGACGGTCCACTCCATCCCTTTGATCTGGAGTGGCACGCACGTGAGCCGCTTCCATTGGACTTCGTGCTGTTCCGCGGGCTGCTCTATACGCTGAGAGGCAGCATTACTGTCGCCCCTTACGGATCCGTTCCGACATTGATTATTCAGGAAATGGTTCGGGACCTTATTCGAGGACTCGGCCGGGACTTTGCCGGCGATCAGATGGAGCAGTGCTGGCGGCTAGAAGAAGCATTTCAAAAATGTGTCGTGGGCGACTACGCCCAGATCGACAAGCAGGACTGGCAGGCAAGTGCTTTGAGTATTCGTCAGGAAAACTTGCAAACCGAGATCTCTATTCGCGACGCCCAGATTCGGCGGGGCAGGCTGCAGGTTCGGGAACTCTTGACGGCGCTGTCCAAGTCCGAACCAGACGTCGAGGTTCGGGAAAGAGTGCTTCGGCCCGACACGCCTGAACGGGACGCGGACGCTGCCGCTCTCAGGGACGCGGTGGCAGCCCGCGACGTCCAAATCCTCAATCTTCGGGACGAAATTATCGGGTTGCACGAGACGCTGGCGGACGGGGAAGACCGGCGCAGTAATCTCGATGTCGAATTGACGGACCTGCGGAATAAACTATCCGATCGTCAGGGTGAACTCGATGCTCTTTCCAACCTGCTGCAAGCCAGCACCGCCGAGTTGCCCCGCGCATGGAATGAATTCAAAAGTTTGATGCGCGTGGCCTCTGCAGCCGACGACCGGATCGCTGCACTCGAATCCCGAATGCGAGCCATGCGCGGATCGTGGTCTTGGAAGGTGACCGCACCCGCGCGCATTGCAATTGACGCAGTGCGAAAGGCCGAACGCGATATCGGCACATTCGCGCTCAGACTTGCTTACCGTGTTCTGGTGCTGCGCAGCTGTATGAATGGCCGACGTCGAAGAGTGATTCGCGCCATTCGGGCAAGTAAGGTTTTTGACCCAGCCTACTATCTTTCCACGTATCCCGAAGTTGCCGGCGCGCGGTTGGAGCCTTTGTGGCATTACTTGGCGAAGGGTGCTGAGGAAGGGCGCAACCCGTCGCCGTTCTTCGATCCTGGATTCTACGCAAGCCAAGACCCGGGGCTGAACGCGGATGGCCTGGATCTCTTGTACCACTTCCTGACGCAGGGGGGCTTTGAGGGACGGAATCCCAGCCGCATTTTCGACTGCCTGTTCTACCTGGCTCGGTATCCCGACGTTGTTCGATCCGGGATGAACCCGCTGGTTCACTACTTACAATTTGGAGCGGCAGAGGGACGTGCGCCGAATGCGTCGCCCGAGCACTTGCTCTCTCTTCAGAACGATCCCGGCGTCGCGGCCTACGCGGTCAACTCAGGGGTTCGATACGACGTGAAAGTTGCCTCGGAAGAACGCATGCTCGCGTCTGTCCGGCCTCCAGACGCTTACCAGCGGACGGAGGCGCCCCCAGAAAACAGCTCCGTCAAATCCGATGTCTCAGCGCTTTTTGACGGGGCGTTCTATCTCGCGCAAATCTCGAGAAAGCTTGCGGCGGGAACCGATCCTTGGGACGACTACTTAGCTCGCGGAGCGGAAGAACGGCTCGATCCCCATCCGCTTTTCAGTACTTCGTTCTATCTGGAGCGCAATCCGGACGTGGCGCGGGCGAATATGAATCCGTTGCTCCACTATCTTCAAAATGGGGCTCGTGAAGGTCGCGATCCAAATCCGGTCTTTGATACTTCCTTCTACCTTGAAAACAATTCCGATGTAGCCTCCACGGGCGTTAACCCCCTGGTTCATTATCTCGAGCGAGGCGCGGCCGAAGGTCGGGATCCGAGTCCTTTGTTCCACACCTCTCAATATGTGAAGGCGCATCCAGAACTGGCAGACACGCGAATCAATCCTCTCGCGCACTTCCTGAGAAGCGGTGCTAGGCCGCAGACCGTAGTGGCAACGGAACCGGAGTCTAGCCCGCCGAACATTCCCAGGTCCGATACATCGTCTTTCGCGGTTCGGGACGTTTCGGCGGTCGTTTCCCGCCACGCAGGCAAGCAGCGGGGCACGGTCCTTTGCGTCAGCCATGTTCCAGGCTATCCACCGCGGGCCGGAAATGACTACCGCGTCTTCCGCATGTTGCGCTGGCTCGACCAGATTGGTTATAGCGTCTTTCTGATCATCGCTCCACTACCGGGTGAACCTGTTACGGAGGGGCAGCTACGAGAACTCGCCACGTTCTTTCCCGACGTTGTGATGTGCGAACGCAACGGTGAAGTGCTGTATTCTGGGCCGACGGCAGCTTTGCTGCTTCCGGAGCTCGATGGTAAGACCATCAAGTCGTATGCCAGAAAGCTTGGCGAAAACAAGACTCAGCGGCGGGATCGCGAACTCTTGAATATCGATCGAACATTCAGCCACGACGCACTCATCTCACTGATCTTGCATATCCGCGCCGGATTCGGCCGTTGTGCGGTCTTGAGCGAATACATCTTCATGAGCCGTTTTCTTCCGTTATTCGGCGCCAATACTTTGAAGATCATCGACACCATTGATGTCTTCTCCACGAAGCAGAAGAAAGTGGTTCAGCATGGCGTGGCCGACTCGCTCGCGCTCACGAGCGCGGAAGAGCGCGAACGGCTAATTCGAGCCGATGTCGTCCTGGCAATTCAAAGCGTGGAACATGGCGAGCTGTCCGAGATGGTTCCTGAGAGACCCGTTATCACGGTGGGCGTCGATTTCGATGTGGCTTCCGAAGACAAAATCCCCTCCGGCCACAATGTCTTTTATGTTGGTTCGGATAACGCCATGAACGTCAGGGGGCTCAAGGATTTTCTCCAATTCGCCTGGCCACTGATCTCCCGCGACGTTCCCGATGCCATCCTAAGCGTTGCTGGACGCATCGGAAGAGCAGTCACCACTAGTGACCCGCGGGTTCGCATGTTGGGGCCGGTCGACAACATTGAAGCCCTATATAGCGAGGCGTGTGTCACGATTAACCCGGCTGTGGCCGGTACGGGTCTTAAAATAAAGACCGTGGAATCGCTCTGCCATCTTCGTCCAATCGTCTGTTGGCCCAGCGGGATAGACGGCATGGAGCCTGCATTAGCGGATCTCTGTATTCCTGTTCGGGACTGGTATGAATTCTATCGCAGCACGGTTCGCGTGCTCACGGACTCCCGCCCGCAGTGGTTCACCGCCCAAGAACGTGGGCTGATCACCGATCGTCTTTCCGCTCACACGGTTTACGCACCATTGTGCGAGCGGTTGGCGGCCTTCTTTCAAAATGTCTCGAAAGGTTGAGGGTCGCGCGGAAGCATGGACATAAAGATTGACGTTGTAGTCGACCTTTCATCCTGCGACAAAGAAGACGCTCAGCAGCGAATGAACGCGATCGAGTCGATTAACGGACTGGGTGATCTGGCGGGCGAGATTACCTACATAGTTCCGCCTTCGCTCGATTGGGACAAAGCTGGGAATCCGCAACGCCGCCGATCTCAAGCCGCCGATGCTATTGAATCGTCCATTCAGGCGATGCAACGCACGGGAAGGGTTGGCCGCCATATTATGTTCCTTTTCGGAGGAGCGGTGCCCGGTAACGAGGCCGTGTCTGTGTTGATTGGCGTGTTGGAGGGCGACCCCATGTTCGGCTTTGCACTGCCCCGCATCGCATCGGCGGAGGGGCAGGGGGTCGCGAAGGTCTCGAACGATCTGGGCGACCCCGCCATTGACTCTGTCCCGAGGCGAGTGCTTGGTGAATTGCCGGAGTTCTACATCGTACCGGAGTGCCTGGGTCCCTGCATGGTTGTTCGCAACACGCTGCTGGCCAATCTGGCGCCACTCGAGACCAGCCTGACAACGCTGCAAGGAGCCGTATTGGAATACTTGTGCCGCGCCAGGAGGATCGGCTACCGGGGTGTCATCGTGAATCGCGCGGTAGTCTCCGGGGGGCCGCCGGAATTGCAGCCCAGGTTCACGCCCGATCCGGTTGATGTATGGAAAATTCTGCGCGTGCACCACGATTTGAGCCGATCCAGGAACGAGATGAACCGCCAGGCCCTTCATTCTCTGGAAAGTTTTCTCTCGCGTGCGGCAGCGTCCTCGGGCAGCCTGAAAAACACGATTCTAATAGATGGCCGGGGGATGGGAGACTGCTTCAACGGCACTTCGCACTGCATCCTCGGCCTCGCCGACGGGCTTAGTAAATTTCGGCATTCCTGGCATGTTACCCTTGTCGTGACACCCGAAGCTGCAGTCTTCCACAATCTCTCCAAACGATATCCGGATTGGAGTATCAACCACGATATATCCTCCTGCCGCGCCACTGCGGCCATTCGGATGTCGCAACCTTGGCACATCAGCACGATGATCGAACTGCACAGGCAAGCGTTGTTCAACTTCTACCTGGTGCTAGACACAATCGCATGGGACACTATCGCCGACGCGCCCGAAAGTCTGGACGCTACCTGGCGTTTTCTTTCCAAACATGCGGATGGTCTTCTTTACATCTCCCGCTTTTCAGGCGAGCGCTTCGAAACACGTTTTCCGCTAGCGCCATCCGTTCGCGAGCACATCATGTATCTCTCGTTTCATCCCGGCGATTATGTCAATGCAGTGGCCCAGCGGGCGCACAATGGCGAGGCATATATCCTCGTGATCGGAAACAAGTACGACCACAAGAACCTGGCCGCCACGGTGGACACGCTCGCAGGGAGCTTCCCGTTCCAGACCATTAAAGCGGTCGGTTTGGAACGCTCCGAGCACTTCCGTGTTGAAGCCTTGCCGAGCGGCAAGATTGCCGAAGAGGAGATGGATCGTCTCTACGCGCATGCGCGACTGATCGTTTTCCCGTCTTATTACGAAGGCTTTGGGTTTCCGGTGATTCGGGGACTAAGCTATAACCGCACAGTGCTGGCCAGGCGCTCGGATCTGTTAGCTGAACTGGCGGACAATTATTCCGGGCCCGGACGTCTCGTGGCCTTCACTAATCCTCTCGAAATGATGGAGCTTGCCGGGCAGATCCTGCATGGAGAGGATGTGCAGCCGCTGACTCTGGGAAGTGCGGTCTCACCGGGCGCGGAACCCTTGAATTGGGCGGCAATCGGGCAGGGTCTACTGGAGTTTGTCGCCGGGTGCGCAGCTATTCCGAGCGGAGCAAAGTGGCTCGAACGCGAAGAGGCCATCCAGCAAATTCTCGCTTTTCACGGTCGCTAGTTACGTTCGTTTGGCGGCGCTGACTCGCGGCTCAATCATGTTGCGCCTAGCCTTGCGTGGCGGCGAGGGGAAGAAGTGCGTCCACGTCGCGGGCGGCGAGCTGTTCGCGCCAGCTTAGGTTCCATGCCACCTCTTCGTTCGGCTTAAGAGCCTGTTGCGTGGCCAGCCACGTGACGTCGATCGAGCGGCATTGCATTGCGCGCAGGCGGATGGACAGAAGATGCTCATTGAGGATGGTAAGCGCTTTATCTTCGAAATAGGTGAGGCGCTCAGGCGTTAGCTCGAAACCCGAGTGCCAAGCGACGCCTTGTCCTATATCGCCGCCACCGAGCCACTCCTGAATATATCTGCGATAGTTTTCCGAGACCGGAGCGTTCTCGCGAAAAGGCTGCGCCGCGGTGCCGGCGAAGATGCGCTGCTTGTCACGAATAGAGACAAACGATCTCAGTGCCTTAACTTCCGTGGGAGGAAGAAAGAAGAAGCAACTGCGTATCCAGTGCTGCGACTTGAACGACAAAATTCCAATAGGCTCATTGAGACAGTCCACGTGTCCCAGACAGACGGGCCGTTGGGAGACCGCAGTGAGCATACGCTCATCGAAGCGGTCGAGATACTTCACATACAAGGTATAGAAGGCGCTCGTGGCCATGTGAACCAGATCATATGTCCAGATCTCATTGCCCAAATGTTCAATTGCACGGTCCCATGCCGAGAACTCCCAGAAAGTGTTATCCCCCCCAATGAGGATCTTGCCTTGCCCGGCGGGCTGAACTATATGTCTGGGGAGCGCGTTGTCGATGATCAGCGTCTTGCGCTGGACGTTGGGCATATTTCGCGCAAAAATCTCGTCCATTTGCCGTTCAGCGTCCGGGTAGTCCTCCGTGCCGTACCGTAGAAAAAGAGTAATCACTCGCATCGTCGACCCGTGAAAATCCGCTCTCTAAGAAAACGCTCAGCCGCCCATCAAACGTAGCCATATTGACCCCAGCACGCGCAACGGAGAAGTGATCTTCCACGACCAGGAAGCTTCCAGATCGGCTAAGCGCGCCCGGCTTTGGTTCAAGGAGCTGGTCATTTCAGCCAGGGTATGTTCCAGCGAACGGTAATATCGAATTCGCCGAACCAGCGCGTCGAATGAGAATTCTTCTAACGCCCCGCATAAAGACGACCCTATTTCGTCAGCAACCGTATCCCACGTGTGCTGGGTGACTCCCGCAGCGCGGTTTGACGGCTTCCACTCGGGAAACCCGGCTCGAAGCCGGTCGATAAGATCGCGCAGCGATGAGAAGAGTATGAGGTTCTCCGCATGATCGAGTCGAAGGCCTATCTCCTGAATCGCCGGAATGGAGCGCGCCAGCACTGGCTTTCGGCAGGCCAGGCTTCGAAGTACCGGCATGCCGAATCCTTCGTAAGTGGAGGGGTAGATGACGAAACGTGCACGACGCATCAGAGCATCGACGGCGGCATCCGTCAACTTCCCGCTTGCGTGAGATACCACGTTGCGGCTAGGGGCACATTCGCCCAAGCATGCAATTTTCTCGGAAGGGAAGGCTCGCGAGAGCGCCTTTACAGTCGCATCCACGCGCTTATGTTCGAAAGCGTTTCCGATTACGAGAATGTATTCGCCGGTAGTGGGAGTCGCGTCGGGGGATGCATAGTCGTTCAAGTCCAGTGACAGGCGGCATACGGTCTCCAGTAATCCATGTCGCCTCGGGAACCTGTGGCGGAACTGCTCGGCCGTAAAGTCGCTAATGTAAATCACGCCGTCGCCGTACGCAAAGACGGCGCGCCAGATCTCAGGAAGATCGGAGTGTCTCAAGTAGAGGCAGTCGAACGCGATCGGGTCCAGCATCGCCCAGACGTTCACAACTCCGGAACGATGCAGAGCCTGCAGTTGCCCCAGATCGAATGGCTGGCCGAATCGAAACGCTATCGCTCGGGTGTCCGGACAGGACGGTGGAAGAAAGGTAACGCCGTCGATCTCGTCAAGCGAATGAAAGAGCCGGGCATCTGCGGCTACCATGGCGTAAATATGGAACTTTCTCTGCCAGCGCGATCCCATGTGGACGAGTAGTTTTTTGGCGCTTTCGAAAGTGCCGTTATGATAGGTGCCTACAGTGGTCAGGTCGAACGCCAGGCTGAATCGGCCGTCGCTCTCCGGGGCCAATGCCGCGATCATCTGTTCGGCGTGGCAGTGGTCGCTGGCCAAATAAGCCTTCAGGTGAGACGATACCTCGGGATAGCGCCGCCTGACTTCATTCGCATCCGGGCTGTCATCCTCCAGCAAGTTAAACGAAGAGGACATTGCATCCGTACAATAAGCGTAAGCACGGTTCGCGAGCGCGGCTACGTAGCCACAGCGGTTCGCACGCAGCAATAGATCGAGCTCGGCCATTCCCTGCGGTAGTGTCTCATCGAGAAAACCGAACTCGTCGAGCACGTCACCCCGGATTAGCAAGCAGAAGGTGGGCACCACGGGCACAAAGTGATAGCGCGGCATACGGGATGCGATCTGCCGGAATGCGAGCTTAGCGCCAGCCTGGGTCATCTTCACCGAGTCCTGAGCGTGCGGCAACCTCGAAAGATCCGGCGCATTCGATCGCGGAGCAACGAAACCTGTCATTGCATCGCTATTTGCCACCTCAATGAGTTCGGCGATCGTGCCTTTGTCGGGAATGACATCCGGATATAAGATCACGGTATTCATTCCCCCGGGGGCTGAGCGTATTGCCTCGTTTACCGATCGAGCAAACCCCGTTTCGCTCTCGTGATGAATTGGGTGGAACGGTTGCCCCCCAGCGGGGCGCGTAACGGTGTTCCCCATCCACTCTCTCAACCGGGAGTTGCCGCTGCCATCGTCTATCAAAGTGCAAGAGCTGCCTGCTCCGATGTAAGATACAGGATCGCCCGCCACCGTCTCCAGCAGACCGGCAGCAACATTGCGTCCTGGCGAAAACACGATGATGAGATGAACAGGGGAGGCAGCACCTGTCTCTGGACACCTATTCGTCATTGCAGGAACAACTGCTCATTCTACAGTATGAAGGCGCATTGTTGCCTTGTTTATGCCGCGAGGACGGCTTACTCTTGTTGAAACGTCGTATTATGGGTTCGTCGTGACCGATGAAATGAACTTAAGCGAACAGGCCGCCCTTGGTTTGTCCCTTGCGCCCGGAAGCGAACATTATCGCGCTTTTGTCGGTTATCCGGGAAAATATGACGTGGTTGCGGCCATGCAGTTCAATCTGTTGACCTTTCTTGGCCTACGCGAACAACACCGGTTGCTGGACGTCGGCTGTGGCTCGCTTCGGGCGGGAAGGCTTTTGATTCCGTATCTGCTTCCTGATCGCTACTACGGGATCGAGCCAGAGCAGTGGCTAGTGGAAGAGGGGCTGCGGCATGAAACGGGGCATGAGCTGATTCAGTTGAAGCGCGCCACGCTCGCCTATCGATCCGACTTTAAGCTTACCTGCTTCGGCGTGGATTTCGACTTTATTCTCGCGCAATCCATCTTTTCTCATGCCGGCTCGGGGGACGTCCGCCTATGTTTAAAAGAAGCTGCCGCTTGCCTCAGGCCTGAAGGGTTGTTGGTCGCCTCATTCGTATTGGACAAAAAAGACTACACGGGCTCCGAATGGGTGTACCCGACCTGCGTGGGTTATACCGAGTCGGGCTTCAAACGGATGGCAGCGGAGGCGGGCCTGGCCTGTCAACTTATCGACTGGCCTCATCCTAACGCCCAATCCTGGGCCATCTTATGGCAATCCGAGAAGCGGGCCGACCCGCTCGATCCCACGTATCTCTACGCGAAGCCCTGCGTGTCGGGGTTGGACCTGGAATTCATCGACGAGGACGCCAATGCTGGCTTTTTCGATGGTCTTTGGGACGTTGGGGAATCGTGGTTGGCTTACGGCTGGGCTGTAGCAAGAAGTGCCGGTTGTCCGGCCGATTTCGTACTCTTCACGGACTCATCGAAAAACCTGATCTCTACCGCGCGCGTGGAAGTGGAACGCCCCGACGTGGCCCAAGCGTATGGGGCTAACTTTTTTCGGAGTGGTTTCCAGGCGAGGCTCTCCAAGAGCGTTTTGCAAGGTGAGCACGAGTTGCACTGTTATTCATTCCTTCAGGGTTCTAACAAAGCCTACCGCCTCAGCGGCGCGTTTGAAACAAAGTAGGTCGACAGTTACAGTCTTTCGGCCAGGCGTGGGAACTCCGCATCGAAAGCTTTGCGCATCGCCGTTAGCTCGGCGAACTTTTTGCGTTCACCCTCCTGAATCGTATTGTGCGAGTGTATGCGATAAGCGGTTAAGTACCGTTGTAGATACGCCGTACGGCCATGGACCATGGCTCGAAGTGCGAAGTCCCAATCGTGTACGTATCGATACGGACGAAAGCCTCCGATGCGAGAATGCAGGCTTTTTCGGAAGATCATATTACTGGTAGTAACCAGGTAGTTCTGCTCCTGCAAGAGTTCGAGGAATTGGCGGTTAGCCAGCATTGTCAGCAGTTCGAAGGATGGCCGGAATGATTCCCAGCTGCTCAATGGTCCTCGCTGGGCGCCCATTAATCCTCCGCGTTCATCCATGAACAAAACGTTTCCGAATGCAAAGTCGGAGCCTGAGAACTCTGCATCCTGAACGATAGCTTCGAAGCGGCCGGACACAAAGGCATCGTCGGAGTTGAGTATCGCGATCCACTCGCATGTGGCTAGTTCCACCAGTTCGTTTAAACGATGGTGGGCGCCGCGGTTGCCACCGGAGGGCGGTGTCAAGTCCCGCACCCGGCCCGAGTGCGCCGCAGCCATGCTTCGAGCGATACCAGCCGATCCATCGCGGGAACCGTCATCGAGCAGCAGGACTTCCTGAACGAGAGGAGAACGGAGCGCCGACCAGATGGCTTGCTTGACGAATTGCGCATGGTTGTAGATCGGAATCACTACGGAAAACATATTTGACGATTCAACTTTGACGATTCAACTTTGACAGTTCAACCTTGACAATTCAACCACGCCTGATGCGCCAAGGGATTCATTGCGAAATCGACAACGTCATGATTTTGCTCCAAGTAATCCGATGTGTCAAACCACGGATTCGGGTCGCGGCCTTCCGCAATGCCGGGTGCAAGATAATGTGCCAATGGGTTTAGACCAGCTTCCAGCACGTCCCGGTTCTGCTCCAAATAGAAGCTGCTGTCGAAATGGGGGTGTGGATCACGCCCCTCATAAGCGCCGCTCTTCAGATAATGAACCAGCGGATTAACGCCTGAACAGGCAACGTCCGGGTAGCGGCCAAGGTAGTAATCGATATCGAACAGTTCATTGGGTTGGTTTCCTTCACCTGCTCCGCACACAAAGAAGTGAAGCAATGGACTGGTCTGCGCCCACGCCACTCCCCGATGATTGTCCCGATAGTAATGCTCGTCCAGGAGACCGCTCGTTCGAACCTGTCTTCGGAACCGTATCCACTGAGCCAAGCCGGCGAATCGAGCCTTCTGCGAACCACGCCCAAAGCTTCCGAGCAGTCCCGCGATCGTGTGCAATGTCTCGATAACTAATCGCAAGGGAGCTGTCAGCCGCCAGGACCAGGAGCGTCGCAACATTTGCACTGCATGCCGGTTTTTCGCAAGCTCTTTCGCGGCGCGACGCAGGTAATCCTGCCGCCTCGCGATCCCAAACTGTTCGATCCCAGGGTGGTACTGCGCCAGATCACCTGTCTGAGGGGAAGGAGCCGTTTTCACCGCCCAGGCAAGACCACCTATTTGGCGCAAATCTCCATATAGCGGCATCGGGAGATTCTCGGCCACTGCGCGGGAAAGCGCCGCCGGTTCCGATGCCACGCCGTGCAGGACCACTATACCCCGGGCCCTGACAAACGGCGACCAGAGCGCCAGATCGCGGTTCAGCGCTTCGTAATCCTCGCTTGCGTTGATGAAGAGGATGTCAATGCCATCTCTCCAATTCACAGCCGCGTCGGCCGAATTACCGTGTGTATCCGCAAGACTCTCCAGATGGCACCGCCGGATTAGGCGTTCAAAGGTCCGCTCGCGGCGGCAGTTCGAGACCTCACCACTGGCGCCGCTTTTGTCGAAAGAGAACAATCTTGGCATCGACTTACAACGGAGTCCGGCCGCTAGCAGTAACGACGTTTTTCCATGGCTGGCTCCTAATTCTACGATCAACGGATGGATTGCGGGCGTCCTGGATCTTGCCAGTTGAAACAGCACGTTCGCTTCGTCGCCGGTCAGCTCGCCCGGAAGCCGGCCCGCGAGACGAATCCAATGCCAGCAATCCGGGTAGATCTGCTTAAGGCTGTTGCGGTTCGGGTTCACAAGCCTCCGTGCGAGGATAGAAAAAAGCGGTTAGCGTGAATTGAGCCAGCGTCTTCCTTAACAATGCGGGCTATGCTGATCATATCGCCTTGACTCACCTCCCTGCTATCTTGGACTTTTTCTTAAGGTAGCTCCGATGAGTCGGTCTGCTGGACTAAGTTGTTGGTGCGAGAATCCCATGGGTCCACTAGTACCCTTCTTGGTAGTAAATTCGGTCGCGAGAGCGTCTAGCAACTAATGAAGTTTTGAATGGGCTGTGGGAATGGATGCGTAGGGTGCAATCCGTTTGCGTAAGTACTTCCGTAACTTAAAATAAGGACGTTTGGGTGGTGGCTGCCCTACCTTAGGTAGGCTAAGCTGGATGGTAACTCTATGAAATATAGCGGTCGTTCTGCACTGAAGCTCCTGACAAGAGCCGGACTTGGATGCCTGGTCTGCTGCATCTGCCCCCTGCCCGGTTTGCGGGCGCAGAGTGTGTTGACCTGGCATAATGACGCGGCTCGAACCGGGCAGAACCTGGAGGAAACGCTCCTATCGCCAGCCACCGTGAACTCCACCAATTTCGGGCTGCTCTTCAATTTGGCACTGGATGGCAAGGTGGATGCCCAACCCCTGTATGTCCCCGCGGTGTCCATCGCTGGCGGCACACACAACGTTTTGTACGTCGTAACGGAAAACGACACAGTTTATGCCTTTGACGCCGATACTGGCACCTCGTTGTGGACGCCGAAATCGATGATCCCTAACGGTGAGACGGTTTCCAATTCCGACAACAGCTGCGGCCAAATAGGGCCGGAAGTCGGCATTACATCGACTCCAGCGATCGATTTGACGCAAGGGCCGAACGGAACCATCTATCTGGTGGCCATGACGCAGAACGGTTCCAACTATTATCACCGGCTCCATGCCTTGGACCTTGTTTCGGGCAGCGAGCAATCCGGCTGGCCAGTCACCATTACCGCGTCGACGTTTGTGCCCAAGCAGTACAAAGAACGAGCGGGGCTGCTGATTTCCAACGGAGTTATTTATACCACTTGGGCTTCTAACTGCGACAGTACACCCTACAACAGCTGGATCATGGGATACAACGAGTCGACGCGAGCGCAGGTCGTTCTCAATATGACCCCTAATGGAAGCCAGGGAGGTATCTGGATGTCGGGCGCTGGACCTGCGGCCGACGCGGGTGGCAACGTTTATTTCCTGATTGGGAACGGAACGTTCGACACGACGCTGAACGCCAATGGATTTCCGAATGAGGGAGACTACGGAAACGCGTTCATGAACATTTCCACTACCAATGGACTTTCGGTGGCGGACTATTTCACCATGGACAACACGACTTCGGAATCCGGCAGCGATGAAGATTTAGGCTCGGGCGGCGCAATGCTGTTGCCGGTACTAAACGATGCCATGGGAAATCCGCATGAGCTTGCGGTGGGGGCCGGTAAAGATGGAAACGCCTATGTAGTGGACCGGAACAACATGGGCAAGTATAACGGGAGTAGCAACGCGGTGTACCAGGAGTTCGCACTGCCGTGTGGGTCCCCAGCCAACTGCGTGTTTTCAAGTCCGGCGTGGTTCAACAATACCCTATACTACGGCGCAAACGGCGCTCAGCTATCCGCATACCCTTATTCCACAGGATTGATGTTTGGTTCGGGATCTCCTGGTTTGCCATCTTCCCAGAGCTCCGTTTCCTTCAGCAACGCAACACCTTCAATCTCCGCGAACGGTACAACTAATGGCATCGTTTGGGCCGTCAATACCGGGTCGCCGGCGGTTTTGTATGCCTACAACGCGGCCAATCTCGCGACAGAGTTATACGACAGCAATCAAGCAGCAAGCAATCGCGATCATTTTGGCACTGGGATAACTTTTACAACGCCAACCGTTGCGAACGGTAAGGTTTTTGTCGGTACCACCACTGGAGTTGCGATCTTCGGAATTATCAATGGTTGCACGTATAGCGTCCCGGGCACGCTCCCCATTAGTGCGGGCGGCGCCTCGGGGGAAATCGAAATCCCGACAACCCCCACGACCGGGTGCCCCTTTAGCGCGACCACCACGGCGGAGTTTATCGCGCTATCTCCAGTTGCGAATGGCCAGGTCCCCTACGTGATTTCCGCCAATCCAGGAGCAGCGCGGGTTGGCACGATTGTGATCGCTGGAAAAATCCTTACGATTACCCAAGCGGGCTCCGATTCATTAGTTCCCGCCCCCTCGAATCCTTCACCTGCGAATGGAAGCTCCGGCGTCTCTATAAGTCCGACGCTGACTTGGTCCGCATCCACTGGCGCGACCTCCTATGATGTTTACTTCGGCACCTCACCAACTCCCCCGCTGGTTACCAACACGACGTCCACCAGCTATGCCCCGGGAACGCTGAGTGCAGGCATATCGTACTACTGGATGGTAGTCGCCAAAAATTCAGCCGGTACGAACCCCTCCCCGGTTTGGTCGTTCGTCACTACAACCGCAACGGCGACTTCGATCACGCCGAGCGCCGGCTCTGGCGCCATCCAGAACTTCGTTTTACAATTCTCGGATACATCGGGAGCCGACAGCCTGGTGTCGGTGGCAGTGTCGTTCAACCCCACCATTGCCGGCAACGCGCCGAATTCCTGCGTGCTCTCGTACACCATCGCGGCCAATGAGATAACTTTGCTAAACAATGCAGGCTCGCCATTGACGCCGGTGATCCCGGGGACGGTCACCACGTTGCAGAACAGCCAGTGTTCGTTGAATGTCGCGGCCACGACGGCCACGCAGAACGGTAAAGTCTTGACGCTCAATTTGCCGATGTCGTTCCCGGTGGCTTACGACGGCGGCCAGATGGTCAACATGTACGCCGGCGATATATCGGGAACCAACAGCGGCTGGCAGCAGATGGGCACGTGGAGCGTGGTGCAGATACGATCGGACTTTAATAACGACGGGCACCCGGACGTCGTCTTCCAGAGCCCCTCCACCGGTGCGGCTACGGTGTACTTTTTGGACGGAGCTCAAGGGACAACGCTCTTGGGTTCGTCCCCGATCACGACGGGCAATGCATGGCACATCGCAGCTGTCGCCGACTTTAACGGCGACGGTCACCCCGATCTGGTCTGGCAGGACCCGGTGTCGGGCGAAAGCCAAATTTGGTTCATGGGAGGCGCTGACGGTACTACTTTCTTAAGCTCAGTACTCCTCACTGAATCCAACACTTGGCGAATTGCGGCCGCAGCTGATTTCAATCTGGACGGCCACCCCGACTTGGTTTGGCTGGATCCGGTGAGCGGACACGCGCAGGTCTGGTACCTTGCCGGACCACAGGGAGCGTCGCTGATGGGCGCCGCCAATTTGACGCTCACCAATACCTGGCATATCGTGGGCGCTATGGATTTCAACCAGGATGGTCATCCCGACGTGGTCTGGCAGGATCCGGCCAGTGGCGACTCACAAATATGGTATTTGGGCGGCTCCCAGGGCAATATCGTCACTGCGGCCGCTCAGCTCACCGCACAGGAATCCTCGGATATCGTCGCGGTCGCCGATTTTAACTTGGACGGGCACCCGGATATCGTTTGGCAGAATCCGATGACTGGTGCTAGTCAAGTGTGGTTGCTCAACGGTGCGCAGGGGACGAATATACTGGGCACATCCGCGCTGAGCAGTTCGATCTCGCTGAATATCGTGGCGCCGCGCTGAGAGCGCTACCCCACCATCTACGTGTCGTATTTTGGCTTTCCCAGCCTGATCTGTCGTCTACGCCTTGGCGCCACCGGCAATATTCCAGCATGCCTTATGAAGTGAGGGCATTTTTTGGCCGATGTCATCCCCAGAGCGGTGTCAGGGATGAAAAGGCGCAGTGTCGCTAATAAATACAACGCGGGGACGAAAATCGGCAAACTGAGTTTGTATTTTGCTGCTGTGGCATTGGGAATCCAGGCGCAGGCGCAAATCCCTACGGTTGCGGGTATCTTCAACGACCGGTGGTTGTCGTTGACCGTCAACCCAGGGTCGATCGGATATGTGGTTGGCTCCGACTTTGGCACAGCGGAGAACACCACAGTCACAGTAGCCGGGCTGCAGGCGGAAGCGCTCGCGGTTTCGAGTAATCGCATCGGCGCGCGGTTCCCGGCAAACCTGCCGGTCGGCCTTGCTCCGCTGAAGGTGACAGTCGACGGAAGGGTTTCCGCAACCGTGGACGTGCTTGTTTCCGCACCTGCCGGGCCTGGGCCAGTTGGAGTCGGGCGAAGATCGGTGTCAGCCGGTCCGCTCGCGCTATCTCCAGTGCGCACCGTGGAGGCGCGCACCGCTCCGGCGCCTAAGGCCGCTGCGCCGACCTCCGCGAGAGACGCCGGGAGTGGCATCGTTTACACATGCGATGCAACCATCAACGCTGCGTCGGCGACCGCCTGCAATACGCTGAACACGACAATCGCCGGTCTCTATAGCGCCGCGTTCACCAATGCCAACGCGAGTATCTACATAAAGCTGGGTACCACTGGGTTGGGTATGAGCGATTGGGTATTTAATTACCAAAGCTATAGCAGCTTCCGAAACGCTCTTATCGCCGCCGCAGCCGACGTGAACGACACCACCGCCGTTGCCGACAGTGTGCCGGAGGTCAATCCTCTCGGGAGCGGCTCGGTGGGTTTGGTGAATGCCCTCCAGCGGGCGTTGGGCTTCGCTTCGCCTTCGAGTGGACTTGACGCGAACGGCGACAGTTGCAGCCAGCCCGGCACGGCCGGATGCTACGACGGAATTATCACCATAAGCAATGCCCAACCGTTATATTTCCGCACCGGCTCGATCTTGAGCGACCAATATGACTTTTTCACTGTCGCCCAACACGAAACCGATGAAATTCTTGGCACTGCATCTGCGTGTTGCGGCGGCGGGAGCTTCGTTTTTCCAGCGGATTACTACCGGTATCACAGCAACGGCAACCGTAGCTTTGCCTATGGCACTAACGATCCTTGCTCGTCAAGCGATTCCACCAACGCATGTTTCTCAATCAATGGCGTCCAAATGCTGCAGCAGTATAACAATCTGAACAACCAGGAAGACACTGGGGATTGGGTTTATAACTGCGCCGCCCCGTTAGTGCAGGACTATGCGACTTGCGCTGGAAATGCCGGCGTCAACATTTCTCCGACGGCTGAGATTCTGGTGCTCGATGTCGTCGGATACACGCTTGTCTCCACGCTCGTACCTACAACTACGGCTTTGTCGTTATCAGCAACGTCAGCGCCCGTCGATACAAGCGTGACGCTGACTGCTACGGTCAAAGCTTCCTCCGGGAGTGGCACGCCTACCGGAACGGTCGCCTTCTACGATTACTACAACAATGCTGCGACGCTTCTAAGCACCCAAACCCTGTCGCCATCGGACACCGCCATGTACAGCGGCAGTTCTTTCGCAATCGGAACCCATTCCCTTATCGCAATCTACAATAGCGATCCAAATTTTGGCGCGTCGATCTCGCCTGTGTCGACATTGACTATCACGCCGTTGGGAAGTACGTACAATATTTCAGGTCAAGTCACGTACAACGGCAACGGGCTGGCTGGAGTGACGTTGTCGCTCTCGGAAGGCGAGTCTGGTTCAGTTACCACCGGTTCCGGTGGGACCTACAGCTTCTCAGGTTTGCCCGGCGGCGCCAACTACCTTGTCACGCCAACTTTGGCCGGTTACTCCTTCACACCTGGCAGCGCGGGGTTTAATCCCTTGAATAATAGCCAGACTGCCAACTTTGCCGCGTCGGTCGTGCTTTCCACTTTAACAGTCACCGAATCCGGATCAGGTACTGGCACAGTGACGAGTTCACCCGCGGGAATCGCTTGTGGGGGGACGTGCAGCGCGAGTTTCGCTTATGGAACTCAAGTCATCTTGACCGCAAGCCCGTCGACTGGGTCCACATTCTTCGGTTGGGGCGGAGCTTGCAGCGGGGCAGGGAATTGTACCCTAACGATGAATGGTGCTCAGACAGTACTGGCTTCACTTAGTTCGACGGCCGGTATGGAGCAGATCCGCTCCGACTTCAACGGCTCCGGGTACTCGGATCTTGTCTGGCAGCAGTCCCTCTCAGGCGCGAGCGCTGTGTACTATTTGGGCGGAGCGGAAGGCGCCACAATTCTCGGGACGGCCTCTATTGCGGGCGCCAATACATGGCATATCGTCGCCGTGGCTGACTTTAACCTGGACGGCCATCCCGATCTGGTTTGGCAGGATCCGACCACGGGCGAAAGCCAGATTTGGTTCATGGGAGGTTCACAAGGCACGACGATTTTGGGAACGGCGCTGCTTACCTCCGCCAACACTTGGCGAATCGTGGCGGCGGGGGACTTCAACCGGGACGGCCAGCCGGATCTGGTGTGGCAGGATCCAGTGAGCGGGCACGCTCAAATTTGGTACCTGGGAGGGCCGCAAGGAGCAACGCTCACTGGGGCGGCAGACCTGACGCTCGCCAACACATGGAATATCGTTGGCGCCAGTGACTTCAACGGCGATGGGCAGCCGGACATTCTGTGGCAGGACCCGGTGAGTGGTGCGACACAAGTCTGGTACCTGGGCGGAGCACTGGGCAACGTGGTCACGAACGCGGCTGAGCTTACGGGAGGAGACTCCTGGCATGTTGTGGCGGTAGCCGACTTTAATCTGGATGGTCACCCGGATGTGGCCTGGCAGGATCCGGTATCCGGCGAGAGTCAAGTATGGTTTCTGGGAGGCGCGCAAGGTACCACCGTGCTTGGCACCTCCTCCCTGGGCAGTTCGATTCCATTGAGTATCGTTGGGCCGCGGTGAGCCGTCCGAGCCAGAGCATCTTCAGTGTTTACAACGGTCTGCGTCACTGATCTGGCTCCTTGAGATTTCCTGCCTTAGAATCCCACATCTCCAGTAATGGAAGCTTGTATCTCGCGATTGGTGCACACGCCGCATTGCTGTCCCATCCTCGCCTTGATAAGTGTTTGGGCAATCGCGGTACATGCTGAGGGCCGCCCATTGGCCGGCAAGCTCTTGCAGCCTTCGGCAAGCTTCGAGGAAGCTCTTGGAGACCGCCCGACGCAGTATCACTGGCGTGGTCTGGCGGCCGCAGTATCTCTGGGGGCCGGTGGAGAGATTTCGATCCGATGGAAAGGTGGGGGCGAGGCGCACATCAACTTTCCAGGCGCTAATCCGCGATCGGAGCCGCATGGCGAGGCCAAGTCGGAGAGTAAGACAAGATACTACCTTGGCGTGGCCAATACATGGCGAACCGCATCTCATTTTGAGCGCGTCCGGTATTCGGCCATTTATCCAGGAATCGATCTTGTGTTTCTTGCGGCAAGTAACCAGATCGAATACAATTTCGAGATTTCCCCGTATGCCGACCCTGACGCAATCCGGATCCGCTACATCGGATCTACCGGCCATCTGACTGGCAATGGAGACTTAGAAATACACGCTGGGGGCGCCACAATCACGCAACTGCATCCGATAGCCTTTGAAAACAGGCAGGGGCGAATGCACCGCATCGCCTGTGATTATCGTTTAATTGGCAGTCAGGAGGCCAATCTGCGGCTCGGAGCGCATGATCCCGCAAGACCCTTGTACATTGATCCGGTCTTGAACTTCAGTACATATTTGGGAGGGTCGTTGTACGATTCCATCAATGCCGCTACCAACGATTCCCAGGGTAACTTGTACGTCGCAGGAACCACTGGCTCGGGTAGCCTGACCAATCCCTCCCTGCCGCCGCGATCGAGCAACGATGTCTTTGTCGCCAAGTTTGCCAGCGTGGGAACCCTAGTCTCCTTGGTTTATCTCGGTGGCAGCGGGCTTGATTCCGGACAAGGGATTGCCTTGGATCCACTTGGAAACATTTATGTGACGGGCATGACGACCTCTACAGACTTCCCGGTCACCAATGGCGCCTTCTCGACCCAGGCCCCGGGGGGAGGGGACGCGTTCGTCGCCAAGTTTAGCCCAAGCTTTGACTTGCAATACTCGACCTACCTGGGAGGACCGGGTGCTGACTCTGGATCCGCCATCGCCGTGGACTCGTCGGGCGCTGTATATGTCGCCGGGCAGACGGCGTCCACGGATTTCCCGGTGATCCAGGGCGGATTCGAGACATCTTTCCAAGGGGGCCTTTCCGACTGTTTCGTATCCAAGCTGAATCAGGCGGGCAGCGCACTGGTGCACTCCACCTATCTAGGCGGAAGCGCGCTGGACTTATGCGCAGGGATTGCCGTGGACGCCTCTGGTAATGCGTACGTTGCGGGAACGACATATTCCAGCAATTTTCCTGTGGTCGAATCGCTCCAGAACAGTCTTCTCGGCACCGCCACCGCCTTCGTAGCCAAGATTAACGCTGCCGGTACCTCTCTGATCTACTCAACCTATCTCGGTGGATCAAACATAGACAATGCTAATGCCATCGCCCTGGATTCTTCGGATGCGGCCTATGTGACGGGAGACACCGCGTCGTTCGATTTTCCGGTGACGCCCGGCGTGGTCCAGACCGGATTGAATGGTCTATACAACGCCTTCGTCTCGAAGCTTTCTGCGGCAGGAAACACGCTGGTCTACTCCACACTGCTCGGCGGATCGGGCTCCGACCGGGGCACGTCTATTGCAATCGACTCTGCCGGACGAGCCATCATTGGGGGCTACACAACGTCGTCAAATTTCCCAACTGTCGACGCGATACAAGCATCCTTTCAAGGAGCGGTCGACGCTTTCAGCACTGTCTTGGACCCGGCTGGCGCAAACCTTGTCTTCTCGAGCTATTTTGGCGGATCGGGCGTCGATATGGGCTATGCGGTGGCGCTCGGACCAGATAGCCAGCTCTATCTCGCGGGCACGACATCGTCCAGCAATTTTCCGATCGCGATGGCGATCCAGCCAGCGTTGAGCGTGGCGCCGGATGCATTTGTGCTGGAGGTCACCTATATCGGAGGGGAACCGGCGGCTGTTTCGGCCACGCCTGGCTCGGGAACGGGATCGAGCCCAACCTTCGCGCTCGAATACTCCGACTCGTCAGGAGTGGCGAGCCTGCAATTGGTATACGTGGTCTTCAGCGCGTCGTTGGCGAGCGAAAACAACTCCTGCATGTTGTACTATTCCCCAGCGACCAATCAGGTAAGCTTGCTGAACGATGCCGGGTCGGCGTGGCTGGCCGCAACGCCGGGCGCGCCCATGACATTGTTACAGAACAGCCAGTGCTTGCTGAATGTGGCTACGACCACGGTCAATACAGGGGGAAACACGTTAACGCTGAATCTGGCGATGATGTTCAAACCGGCTTATGCCGGATCGCGGAACGTGTACTTGTACGCGGTCGATATGTCGGGCCTCAGTAGTGGTTGGCAGCAGCACGGTACCTGGGATGTGCCCGGCAGCGCGGAGCAGATCCGATCGGACTTCAACGGCGCAGGGTACTCAGATATCATCTGGCAGAACCCCGTGTCGGGCGCGAGCGCGGTCTACTATTTAGACGGCGCGCAGGGCACCACGATTCTTGGTACGGGATCATTCACCGGCGCCAACTCCTGGCACATCGTAGCCGTGGCCGATTTCAACCTGGACGGACATCCCGACCTGGTATGGCAGGACCCGACGACGGGTGAAAGCCAGATTTGGTTCATGGGAGGAGCACAAGGAACCACCGTTTTGGGAACGGTCCCGGTTACTTCCGCCAACTCCTGGCGAATCGTGGCGGCATCGGATTTCAACCTCGACGGCCATCCGGATCTGGTGTGGCAGGATCCAGTGAGCGGACATGCACAAATCTGGTATTTGGCAGGACCACAGGGGGCAACGCTGACAGGAGCGGCGAATCTCACACTCACCAACACGTGGAACATCGTAGGCGCCAGTGACTTCAACGGTGACGGGCACCCGGACATAGTGTGGCAGGATCCCGTAAGCGGCGCGGTACAAGTGTGGTATCTTTCGGGGCCACAAGGCAACGTCGTCTCCAGCGCGGCCGAGCTCTTGGGACAAGGCCCCGGGACCATTGTCGCGATAGCTGATTTCAATCTGGACGGGCATCCCGACATAGCGTGGCAGGAGCCTGTGTCCGGCGTGAGCCAAGTATGGTTTCTGGGTGGGGCGCAGGGCGTCACTGAGCTGGGCACATCCTCCATGGGTAGTTCGATTCCTTTGAGTATCGTTGGGCCGCGCTGAGCGGGCCCCTCCGCAATCGGGCCCAACGCAGAGCGGTAGCTCGCCCTACCTTCCGATATACTTCACACTCCAAAGCGAGTTTGAGGCGTCATCCGTTACAAGCAAAGAGCCATCTTTTGCAACAGTGACTCCTACCGGGCGCCCCCATACACGCCCGTCCGGCGTAACGAAGCCGGTGAGGAAATCCTCGTACACGCCGGAGGCGCGACCCTTATCGAGCGGAACGCGGACCACCTCGTAGCCCGCGCGCGCCGATCGATTCCAGGAGCCGTGCTCGGCGGCGAAGATGTCTCCCGAATATGCAGCTGGAAATTGCTTCCCGCTGTAAAAAGTCATTTCGAGCGACGCCAAGTGTGGCTGGAGCAGGACGTCGGGAACGATGGCCTTGTCTTTCAGTTCGGGATGCTCACCCTCACGGCGAGGATCCCGATTGCGGCCGATGTAATACCAAGGCCAGCCGTAAAAGCCACCCTCCTGAACGTGGGTGATGTAATCCGGCACGAGGTTGTCCCCTAACCCATCGCGTTCGTTCGTAGAACACCACAATTCGCCGGTGGCGGGATCGACTGCGATCCCGGCGGGGTTTCGGATTCCCCAGGCATAAACTTTGACGAACTGGCCGTTGGGCGTGTACTCGAGGATATTGGCCCGATTGAGTTCGCTGGGGTAGAGGCGCGGGTCGCCGGCGTTCGAGCGCGAGCCGACGGAGACAAACATCCTCTTGCCGTCCTCGGAGAACGCCAGATCCCGCGTCCAGTGGCCTGAGCCAGACGGCAGCTTTTCGACAACCGTGGTGGCTGCGGCCCGAGCTGTCAAGTCGCCATTGTTGTATCGGAATCTGACTACTGAGTCGGTGTTGGCGACATAGATCCACTGCGGATCTTCGCCGTTGGGGTAGAAGGCGATGCCGAAGGGCTGCCGCAAGCCGGTTGCGAAGACGGACATCTTGGCACCTCGGAAAACGATGATTTGGCCTGCGTAGCTTTCCGCGATGAAGACGTCGCCATTCGGCGCGGTGCGAATCAGGCGAGGGCCCTTCAAACCACTCGCGAAAAGTTCCACTTTGAAGCCGGGGGGCGCTTGCGGCCAGGCGTTGGCCGGCCTGGGGACGATGGTGGGGTAGTTGCCAGCCGACTTTGTCGCCCAGGGTTGAGGCAAGTCCTGGGGAGTGATCTTGTGAAACACTCCCGGTTGCTGGGAGCGGTAATCCGTAAAGGCGGCTGTGTCGCCCGCGTCCAAGCCAAAGACGACCAGAAGGAAGGCTGTGAGCACAGCGGTGGCGACAAGAGACAGCCGGCTCCTGAAGGGCACGCTGGTAATTATCTCAAAGGGCTTGGTAATCTATCGTTTGCCAGTCGGCCGCAAGGAACCGATGAAAGTGGAGGAACTGTTCCATCAAGTAAGCAAATTATCCCCGGACGCTCGTCTGCGCTACTTCGTGGAGCACAAGGTTGACGAACGAACCAGAACGGAAGTAGAGGCACGGTTGGCCCGTGACTCGCGAACCGCAACGTTCGTCGCAGAGGAAGTTAGCGAGCATTACTCGGAACGGATCGAGCTCAAAGACCTTCAGTGCGGGCCGTATCGATTGGGAAAGTTGCTCGGGCGTGGCGGTATGGGACGCGTTTACCTGGCCGAGCGCGCCGACGGTGAAGTGCAACAGCGCGTCGCTGTAAAGTTGCTGCAACCGGGAGCAGACCCCGCTCAGTTCCGCGAATTGTTCTTATCAGAGCGGCAGATTCTCGCGACGCTGTCTCATCCCAACATCGCCCGCTTGTTGGATGCCGGTCATCGAGACGACGGGCAGCCATATTTAGTGATGGAGTACGTCGAGGGAAAGACCATCGACGTGTACGCCGCCGACATCGGTATCAGGCAGAAGATTGCGCTGTTCATCAAGGTATGCGCCGCGGTCAGCTATCTGCATCGCAACCTGGTGGTGCATCGCGATCTGAAGCCGTCTAATATCCTGGTCACCGAAGAACGCGAACCGAAACTGCTGGACTTTGGCATTGCCAAAATTCTGGACCTGGGCGGCGATGCCACTGTGACCAGCGTGCGTATGCTCACGCCGGAATACGCCAGTCCTGAGCAGGCCGCGGGGGGACGCATGACCACGGCCACCGACATCTACTCGCTGGGAGCAGTGCTCTACAAGCTGTTAACGGGCGCTTCTCCCTATCGGTCCACCAGCCAGGCGACAGAGTCAATGCGAGCCTCCACGGCTCCTGGCAAATTCCTGCCGCCTTCCAAACTCGCGCCGGAGTTGAAGGGCGATCTTGAGGCGATTCTTTTAAGGGCGTTGCGGGAAGAACCCCAGGAACGTTACGCCTCAGTGGAACAGTTTTCTGAAGATCTGGAGAGCTTCCTGGTTTCCCGCCCGATTCGCGCGCGCACCGGAGATGTCTGGTATCGAACTCGTAAATTCCTGCGTCGATATTGGCTTCCAGCCACCGCGGCCGCTCTCACTTTGGGAAGTCTCACCGCGGGATTGTCCATTGCCAATCACGAACGCGCGATTGCCGAGCGGCGCTTCACCGACGTGCGGCAACTGGCCAACAAATTGTTTGATATCGACGACCAGGTTTCCAAGTTGTCAGGAAGCACCGAAACGCGGCGCTTCATTCTGGAAACCTCGCTCGAATACCTGCGGCGAATTACCGCCGATGTTCGCATGGACCCGTCCCTGGCCTTGGAAGTTGGCACCGCTTATATGCGTGTGGCTCGGGTGCAGCGGGCGGATACCGCTCTCGGTCAATCCCAACTCGCGGAAGGCAATGATCAAAAAGCGCAAGCGCTGGTCGATTCGGTCCTCGCTTCTGAACCATCTAACCGCAGCGCGCTGCTGCGTTCGGCCCAGATTTCACAAGAGCTCATGGAGATCGCATCGCAGAGAGACCAGGCAGAGGCGCTGCGGATCGCCCGCAAAACAGATCGAACGATGCAGGCGTATCTCGATGTCGTAAACAGGGAACAGCATCTGGATCGTTCCGAGGCGGAGGATGCAATTGTCGTTCTGCTGAATGTCGCCAATATATACGCTTTCGGTGAACAGTTTGACGAGTCGGTAGCGATATCGCGCCGCACCATCGACCTGGCGCGCACGGCTAAGTGGCCTGCCTATGCCGGAGCTGCAGAGTTGAATCTGGCCATTGTTTATCAAGAGCAGGGCCGGTTGGACGAGGCGTTACAGTCGGTCCAGGAAGCGGCCCGAATACTGGAGCCCGCTCCGGGTGAAAAAAGTGTTGGAAAACCCTTGGCATTCACGAGCGCGCTGATCCATGAGGGGTCGATTTTGGGTGAAGCCGGCGGGATTAGTCTCGTCCGTCCCGAAGACGCGTTAGTGCCCTTGGAGCGCGCCAGCAAAATGGCCGACGACCTGGCGCAGCGCGACCCCAATCAATTCACGAGCCGCGAACGAGTGTTCTCCGCCGATGTAATGATGGCCGGCATTCTGCGTCACACCGCCCCCGCGCGCGCTCTGGAGCTGTGCGACCATGCGCTCACGCGATTGGCTGAAATCAAGGGCCGTCCGATAGCGCGTCTGCACGAGGCGGAGGCCCTGGCCGAGTCGACCTACGCTCTGCGCAAACTCGGCAGGAGCGCCGAGGCTCGACGCAGGCTGGATGCCGCCTTCGAGCGGCTGCGAGCGTTGCACGCCTATCCTTCTGAGACCATCCAACCGGGTTCGGAGGTCGACAAGGTGCTCAGTGCGCAAGCGGATTACGAGGCACAGAACGGCAACCTCCCGCGAGCCGTCTCACTCTATGAGGAGCTCTTACGGAAGGGCGCGGTCTATGGGTCGAAACCTCAAACCAGCCTGCCGGACGCGGTGCGAGAGTCGCGCGTGTTCGCGGCCCTGGACGACCTTTACCGGGCGGCCCATCAAACCGCCTCCGCGTCCGCCAACGCGGCGCGAGGGCTGGAACTGTGGCGGCACTGGAAGGCCCAGTTTCCTGATAATAAGTTCGTTCAGCGTCAACTCGAAGCCGCGAACAGCAGCGTTCAGTAGGTCTGAGCAACGATGTCCTCCAGCGTGGCGTCACGCTGGGCCAAGTGGTTCAACCCATTGAAGTAAAGAGCACGAACTGCCGATGGCATTCTTAAGGCGATTCATGCAGATTTCGAAAAGGGATCAGCGTCCCGGGAAGCTGTGGTTGCCCAGCCTCTTGCTGCTGGCTCAATTCCTCACCATCGCTCCCGTTCTTCTTATCGTCTTCGCGAACGAGCAACAGAGAAGGGCGTCGGATGAGTACTTGAAACTGCTGGACGGGCTGGAACGGCTTTCCTTCGAGATCTCGGAATGGGAGAACGGTCCGCAGCCGGGCGCAAAACAGGATAGCTCTGCAACGGTCGCGGAAGTGAACCGGCTACTTTCAGCCGCAGCGCCGTCGCCCCAAGTTTCCGAATCTTTGTCGCGAGTGGATTCCATTGTCGCGCGGATGGCCAAGGCGGAATCCGATGGGGTCCGCGCGTCCGAAATCCGCGAGGATGGACGGGCAGCGCGGTCCGAGCTGTTGAATGCACAGCGCCTGGTTCGCCTCCAGCTATCCACCACCGGCGCTAGCATCGCAGAGCAGAGCACGTATCTCAAAGCCCTGGTAGCGGGAGCATGCCTGCTCGCATTTGGAGTTGTTTTTGTAGTTCGCCGGTTTCGCGTGGACGCCGCAATTCAGAGGAACCTGCAGCAAGAACTGCGAGCGACCAATGAAGAGGTAATCGCGGCCCTTGCGGCCGCACATTCGGAATCCGACTCTAAGAATCAATTTCTGGTGCATGTCGGCCATTTGTTGCGGACGCCTTTAAATGCGATTGCCGCCAGAATGGGGGAACCTTTTGAGCAGGCGGAGACACTCAAGAACCTGGCAGGCCAGGTGGTGGACTATGCACGGTTAGACTCGGGAAGGCTCGAACTGCAATGCAAGGAATTCGAGCCGGCAACGATTGCGGCGGAGGTACTCGAGAGCTTCATGCCGGCCGCGAATCGCAAGCACGTGACGCTGAAGAGCAGCGTCGAAAAAGACTTGCCTAGAGTGGTGAAGGGCGACCCGGAACGGCTCCGCCAGGTCTTGGCTAACTTGATGAGCAACGCGGTTCGTTTCACTGACAAGGGCGAAATCCTGCTTCGCGTGGAGGAGACGATTGCCGCGGAAGAAAGAACCGGACTCCGGTTTGAGATAAGAGACTCGGGCATTGGGATTAACGAAGCGGTCCGCAACCGCTTATTTCAACCGTTCAGCAACTTTCAGCCGATCAATTCAACTGGCGGGTCAATCGCGGGAGGAAATCAGGGTAACGGTCTGGGCCTGGCGATTTCCAAAAAGCTGGTGGAGTTGATGGGTGGCAAAATTGAGCTTGTCGACGCGCCTGGCCGAGGTTGCACTTTTGCGTTGACGGCTGTATTTGAAAGCGTTCATCCCAAGACGGAGGCGAAGGCTCCGGCCGTCGGTTCAAGACTGCAAACTGAAAAGAAAAATCGACGGGAACGGAGAGCCGAACGCCGTCACGGGACGAATTACCCGACGCTGCTCAGGGCCCAAAGCGCGGGGATAGCGGTCATCCGGGTACTGGATGTATCGGCATCCGGTCTGCGCGTGTCGGTGCCTTTTCGCCTGATCCCGAGGACTGAAGTCGAGATTCGCATTGAGGGTACCTCGGTCGTTGGCATCGTTCGGAACTGCACCTGTGTTTCAGCCAACGAGTTCCATGTGGGCATCCTGATTCCACGGGAGACCTCGGAGGATGAACAGGAGCGTTTGAATCACCTGAGTTTGTTGCGCATCGTACGCGTGGTGGACGATGAGGGAGATTTGGATGAAGAAGGACTAGTGAATGAGGAAACACCTGGCCGCGGCGTTCCCAGGCGAAGTTGAGGATTTCGGCGAAGCCGAGCGGCATTCCGGGATGAACCCGAACGCATCGGAGCATAGCGACGCTGGCGTTTCGATTTTCCATGAAGCGTTTGGCTCCGTCAAGAGAAACCTATCCGAAGCGCAGCGAAGGAGGGGCGCCGCCAGCCGAGAAAGGGTTCAGGGGAAAGGACCGCACGTCCTGTCCCCACCTCAGCGCACAGTGGCCCGGAGCGCGAACAGCGCTCCGCATCGAAGGATAAACTTCCGGATGGCCGACCAACCGGACGGGATTGCCCTACGCGGGGCGCCGCTACTTCTTCGAGAGCACGGCCGCCAGAAACCGTAGCTCGGACTCCACTTCCGCGGGATCGGCGACGGTATCTGCGATTTCCTGGCGAAAGAGTTCGCGGTACCTTTTGCGAAGCCGGTGAATAGCCACCTTCAGCGCTCCCTCGGACGTATTCATTTCGCGAGCCAGTGCGGCATACGGCGCGTCTGACTGTCCGAGAAGGAATACCTTCAACCGCTCGAAGTGCTCGGGGCGGCCATGCTGCACGAACTCGCGCCTGAGCTTCTCCACCACTCGATCGAGCACCGAGAGTGCCCAGCCTCGTTCGAAGATGCGCTCGGGAGTCTCATCATGCGCCGGCTCGCGCTGGTAGCGCTTTTCGCCTGACGCGAATTCAAGCGGCTCCACTGTCCCGCCGCCCCGTCTCCGTGCTCGCTCGCGGTCTCCTTCGTCGGCCACAAAGAATTTCAAGGAAGTCAGAATAAACGACCGGAACCGGCCCTTTTCCGGATCGGCGCGATCGAGATATCGCCCTTCCAGCACGCGCACGAAAAACTCCTGCGTCAGATCCTGCGCCTGATCGGCCGAATAACCGCGCCGCCGCAGATAGGCATACAACGGATACCAGTAGTTCTCACACAGGGAAACCAGAGCGGACCGAGCTTCCTTCCGGCCTGGATCGCCGGCAGCAAGCACGAGAGTCCAGCGTGTGGTTGGAAACTGGGAATGTCCCGGCAGCGTATGAATGGTCCGGCTGTCACTCATGCTGAAATCCTTTAAACAGGATAAGGAAACTGCGAATGAAAGGTTACAGCTTGGCGGACTCTGCTCTCGCTTCCTGAACCAACGGGATATCGGGATCGGCATCCCTCCAGAGTGTCAGGAGATCGTGGTAGGCAGCGGCCGATTTCGCGCGATCCCCGGAAGCGGCCAAAGCCCTGGCCAGTTCGAGACGCGCCATCGGGCCCATCGGGTCGTTCAACATGATTCCGGGATGATCCAGAATTTTCTGAAATTCCGCAGCTGCCTCGCGCCGGCGGCCCAAGCGGGAATAAGCGAGGCCGCGAACGAAGACAGGATAGAGAGATCCAAAGAAAGCGGCCCCGCTGTAATACGCAGTGCCCGGAATGGCGAAGTCGTTAGGAGCGGCCGCCTGCGTCATATCGAGCGCTTTCGCCTGATCATTACGGCTCAGAGCCCGCAAAGCCCGCAACGTAGGCAGATAACTGAACTGAACCGGTGTGTCCTGCGGGTACCGATCTTCGAGCTCCGCCTCAATCGGCTGCGCTTGAGCCGAGTCATGGAGAAGCTCCAGCGCAAAGGCAGGCCCATAGTCGGCGTCCCGGCCTTGGTAAAGAGACAGCGCCGCAGCGGCGCTTCGTTGAGCTTCGTCGCGAATCCCAAACAGAGCGCTCCACACCGCCCGAGCGCCGGCAAACTGCGCGGGACGCTCGCGCAGACCTGCCTGGCGAGCCAGGCGGACCGCGCTGTCCGAAAGTTGGTCCGCTTCCTTCAAGCGCCCCTGATAAGCCAACGTCATCGCTTGCTGGTGCTCAAACCATCCCTGAGCTTGGAGCTTCCCCTGCCGTTGGGTGACTTCCCTTTCCATGGCTGCCTGGTCTTTCCTCAGAAAGGCGATAAAGTATCGGATCACAGAGTAATCCGCTGTTTCAACCTTGTGCTCCGATGCCTTACGCAGCAGTGCCTCG
>Ga0302326_10001060_pt1 | contig 72080 bp, 55 predicted proteins | sample Palsa_T0_3_FD_202264 | JGI IMG/M metagenome (GOLD analysis project Ga0302326, IMG submission 202264) | Peat permafrost microbial communities from Stordalen Mire near Abisko, Sweden - Palsa_T0_3 | ecosystem: Environmental > Terrestrial > Soil > Palsa > Peat permafrost | place: Sweden: Abisko... | reverse complement strand
AAGGCGGAAAATTTCCCTTCGTCATCACCCACGATGTGGAGGGAGCCGAAGGGCTCGCGAAGTGCCGGCGGCTGGCCGAGATCGAAAGCGGGCTCGGATTCCATTCGTCCTTCAATTTCATCCCCGAAGGCAGCTATGCCCCGCCGTTGGAGCTGTTCGCCTGGCTGCGGGAACGCGGATTCGAGGTCGGCATCCACGATCTCCGTCACAACGGCCGGCTCTTTTCCTCCCGCCGCGGTTTTGCCCGCAAGGCCCCGCGAATCAACCGGTACCTCGAGAGCTGGGGGGCGGTCGGCTTTCGATCCGGCTTCATGCGGCACGAGCTGGATTGGATGCACGATCTCGAGATCGAATACGACGCCTCGATGTTCGACACCGATCCCTTCGAGCCGCAGCCCGACGGGGCGGGAACGATCTTTCCCTTTTGGGTGCCGGCGCCCGACCCGCGGGCCGCGCGGCCCGGTTATGTGGAGCTTCCCTACACCCTGCCGCAGGATTCAACCCTGTTTCTCGTGCTGCGCGAGGCGTCCCCGGAGATCTGGCTCCGCAAGCTGGATTGGATCGCCGGCCACGGGGGCATGGCGCTGGTCAATATCCACCCCGACTATCTGTGCTTTCCCGGCGATCCCGTGAAGCCATGGTCGTATCCATTAAAACATTATATCAGCCTGCTCCAGCACGTCCGCGACAACTATCGGGACAAAGTCTGGAATCCCCTGCCGCGGGAGGTCGCCCGGCATGTCGCCGCCATGCAGCCGGTGCACCGGCCCCGCCGGGCAAAAAGAGCGTGCCTGGTGACCTACTCGTTCTACGAGCGCGATGCGCGGGTCATTCGCTACGGCCGCGCGCTGGCGGAGCGCGGGGACGAAGTCGACGTCTTGTGCCTGCGCAGCTCCCCGAGCGTGGCCGCGGAAGAGATGCTCGACGGCTGCAGGGTCGTCCGCCTGCAGGCCCGGCCGATCGACGAAAAGTCGCCGCTTTCGTTTTTGTCGCGACTGCTCAAGTTTCTCCTCCGTTCGGCGCGCTGGATCGCGCGGAGCCACGCCCGGAGGCCTTATGATCTGGTGCATGTGCACAACGTGCCGGACTTCCTGGTTTTTGCGGCCCTGCGGCCGAAATTGGGGGGAGCCAAGATCATCCTCGACATCCACGACATCGTGCCGGAACTCTTCGAGAGCAAGTTCAGGGTCAAGGCGGCGTCCCCGACCGTCCGCCTGCTCAAGGTGATGGAGCGCGTTTCCGCCGTCTGCGCGGATCACGTCATTCTCGCCAGCGATCTCTGGCGGGAGGTCTACACCCGAAGGTCGGCCCGAACGGAAAAAGTCTCGGTCCTCATCAACTTCGTCGAAAGCCGGGTCTTTTATCCGCGGCCGCGCACCCGTCGAGACGATCGCAAGATAGTCATTTTTCCCGGAAGCCTGCAGGTGCACCAGGGGCTGGATGTGGCGATACGGGCCTTTCCCCAGGTGATCGCGGCGTTTCCCTCGGCGGAGCTCCATATCTACGGCGAAGGCCCCGCGAAGCGGGATCTGATGAGGCTCGCCGGGGAAGTGGCCGCGGATGGCCAGGTGAAGTTTTTCGGGTTCAGATCGACGACCGAGATCGCCGAGGTGATGGCCAACGCCGATCTGGGCGTGGTGCCGAAGCGAGCCGATTGCTTTGGCAACGAAGCCTTCAGCACGAAGATACTCGAGTTCATGTCCCTGGGAATCCCGGTGATCGCCTCCAGCACGAAGATTGACCGGTACTATTTCAACGATTCGATCCTTCGTTTCTTTGAATCCGGAAACCCGGACGCCCTGGCCCGCGGGATCATCGAGCTGCTCGGGGCGCCGGAGGCCGGCAGGCAAATGGCGGCGCGGGCCTCGGAGCACGCGGCCCGCAATTCCTGGGAAAGCCGAAAGCCGGTCTATCTGGGACTGGTGGACAAGCTCTGTGGATTCAGCGACGAGCCGGCTCCGGTCGCTCTTGAAAAACCATGCGCTTTGACCGCTTCATCACGCTGGGCATCGTAAAGCCGGCTCGCTGGGTCTCCGGACTCAGTGCCGGCGCGCAGCCGGCCGGGCGCGAGCGGCGCCTTCCGATCCTCATGTACCACAGTGTCTCCGAGGACCGGGAGGAGGGAGTCGCGCCCTATTTCCGCACCGCCACGGCGCCGCGCCGCTTCGCCGAGCAAATGCGGGCCCTGCGGCTCGCCGGCTGGAGGGCGGTGAGCCTGCGCGAGGGCCTCGCCGATCTGGCGATGGAGTCCGCCGCCCGGCCGTCGGAAAAGCTCGTCGTGCTGACTTTCGACGACGGGTTTGGCGACTTTATCACCGAGGCGATGCCGGTGCTCCGGAAACTCGGCTTTCGCGCGACGATGTTTCTGACGACCGCCTACGTCTCGGCCGGGCCGGCGCGCCTCAGTTTTTGCGGCCGCGATTGCCTGACCTGGCCCGAGGTGAAAGGGCTCGATTCCGAAGGGATCGAGTTCGGGTCGCACACGCAAAATCACCCGCGTTTGATCGATCTCACCTGGGCGGAGATCGAGTCGGAAGTCGCCGTTTCCAAGGCGGAGATCGAACGGCAAACCGGCCGCCCGGTCGAAAATTTCGCCTACCCCTATGCCTTTCCCCAGTCCAGGGCGGATTTCCGCGCCCGCCTCCGAGAGGTCCTGCTCCAGGCGGGCTATCAAGCCTGCGTCACGACGCGAATCGGCTGCGCCGCGGCCGACGACGATCCCTATGACCTTCCGCGCCTTCCGGTCAACGGCGCCGACGACCTGGCGCTCTTTGGGGCGAAGCTCGAAGGGGCATACGACTGGGTCGCCATCCCTCAGCGCGCCCGCAAGGCCCTGGCGCGCTTCCGTTCCCCCGGGCTCCGGGCGGCATGCTGAACGCCGCACCCACCGATGCCGCCGCTCAATTTTGTCGTGATCACTCCCGTTCGGAACGAGGAGGGGAGAATTCCCGCGACCATCCGCGCCATGTTTTCCCAAACGCTTCGGCCGGCGCAATGGATCATTGTCGACGACGGCTCCTCGGACCGCACGCCGCGGATCATCGGCGAAGCGGCGGAGAAAAACCCGTGGCTGCAGCTCTTGCGCCGCCCCGACCGGGGGTTCCGCCGGCCGGGCACCGGCGTCATGGAGGCATTTCACGACGGGTTTCGCGAGATCCGGGAGGCGCGCTGGGACTATCTCGTCAAGCTCGACGCCGACCTGTCGTTCGAGCGCGACTACTTCGAGAAATGCTTCGAACGCTTTCAAACCGATCCGAAGCTGGGAATCGGGGGGGGCGTCGTTTGCTGCGAGATCGCCGGCGTGCCGGTTCCCGAATCGCGGGGCGACCCCGCCTTTCATGTGAGAGGCGCGACAAAAATTTATCGGCGAGCCTGCTGGGACGCCATCGGCGGACTGATCAAGACGACCGGGTGGGATACCATGGACGAGGTGAAGGCGAACATGCTGGGGTGGAGAACCGCCAGCTTTCCCGGGCTGCAGGTGGTCCAATCGAGGAAGACGGGCGGTGCGGACGGGATTTGGCGCAACTATTTCAAGAACGGCCGGGCCAACTACGTCGTCGGCTATCATCCCGTGTTCATGGCCGCGAAATGCCTCAAGCGGCTGGGCGAGCGCCCTTTTGGCTTGGTCGCCCTGGCACTGGCGTGCGGCTTTGTCAGCGGCTACCTGGGCAGGATTTCCCGGCCGGAAGATCGCAAGGTCATCGGCTATCTTCGGCGCCAGCAATTCCTCGCCCTGCTCGGGCGGGATTGCCTTTGGAAGACGCCCCGGGCCCAACCCGAGGCGCAGGCGCGCTGAAGCCCTTTGGCGAAACCACCCGGCCGCCGTGAATCTTTCGGTCATCATCGTGAACTGGAACTCCCGCGACTACGTCCGGCGCTGCCTGGGCTCGCTGTTCCGGCATTCCCCGGGAACGGATTTCGAGGTGATTGTCATCGACGGCGCCTCCTTCGACGGCTGCGACCGCATGCTCGCGAGCGAATTTCAAAGCGTCCGCTTTTTCCAAAGCCCCGAGAACATCGGCTTTGCCCGCGCCAATAACCTCGGCGCGCGGCACGCCCGCGGCCGTCACCTCCTTTTCCTCAACCCCGACACGGAATTGCTCGAGGACACGCCGGGGATCCTGTGCGAGAGGATCGATCGCCTTCCTGACGCTGGCGCCGTGGGGTGCCGCCTCCTCAACGGGGACGGAACCCTCCAGGGCAGTTGTGTCCAGTCTTTCCCCACCGCCGTCAATCAGATGCTCGATTCCGACTACCTTCGCCTCCATTTTCCCCGTTCCCCGCTTTGGGGCGCGGCCGCGCTGCATGCGGCGGGGCGAACGCCCGCGGAGGTGGAGGCGATTTCGGGGGCGTGCCTGCTCGCGCAGCGCGAATGCTTCGAGCAGGTGGGCGGATTCACGGAGCGCTATTTCATGTACGGGGAGGATTTGGATCTCTGCTTCAAGATCAGGCGGGCCGGCAAAAAGGTTTTTTACCTACCGGAGACGAGCCTGATCCACTTTGGCGGAGGAAGCTCGAGGAACGTCGCCAGCGAATTTTCGACCGTGATGATGAGAGAGTCGGTTTTTCAGTTCATCCTGCGGAATCGCGGCGGAAGGGCGGCGCTGCGCTATCGCCTGGGGATGGCGTTCTCGGCCCTGATTCGCCTGCTGCTTTGCGGACCGATGCTGCTTTTTGGCGGCAGGATCGTGCGCCACGGCTCGGGTTCCATCGGAAAATGGATCGCCGTCCTGCGCTGGAGCCTTGGCGCCCGGGTCGCCGGGCAGGGTTAAGCACCACCATGTGTGGCATCGCCGGCAAAATTTGCTCGGATCCGACGGCCCGGATCGGGCGTTCCGAGATCGAGGCCATGCTCGCGCCGATCGCCTACCGCGGACCGGATTCCCGCGGCGTCTTCCTCGACCGGCAGGCCGGCCTGGGGCATTGCCGGCTGGCGATCGTCGACGTCGACGGCGGCCCGCAGCCGATGCCGAACGAGGACCGAAGGGTATGGATTGTATTCAACGGAGAGATCTACAACCACGCCGAACTGCGGGAGGAACTGGCCGCACGGGGCCATGGGTTTCGCTCGCGCTCCGACACGGAGGTCATCGTCCATCTTTACGAGGAATACGGGGACGATTGCGTCCGGCACCTGACGGGAATGTTCGCCTTCGCGATTTGGGATATGGGCCGGCAACGCCTGTTCGCCGCCCGGGACCGGGTGGGCATCAAGCCGTTCTACTATTGCCGGACGCCGCAGGCGTTTTACTTCGCCTCCGAGCTGAAGGCGATCATCGCGGATCCCGCGGTCTCCCGCGAGATAGACGTGCCGGCGCTCGGCCAGTTCTTTTCGTTCTATTTTCTCCCCGGCAGCGAAACGCTCTTCAAATCGGTTCACCGGCTGGCGCCGGGGCACACCCTGAGCGTCGAGCGCGGGGAGGTCTCGATCCGCCGTTACTGGGATCTGCGCTTCACCCGGGAGCGATGGGGCCGGCCGTTCGAGAGCACGGTCGAGGAATTGCAGGGCCTGCTCGATGCGACCGTGCGCAGCCACCTGATGGCCGACGTGCCGCTCGGAGTCCTGCTCAGCGGCGGGGTTGATTCCTCCGCGATCCTGAGTCTCGCGGCCCGGGGTTCCGCCGGGCGGATGAGCACCTTCACGGTCGGCTTCGACGGAGAAGAGGTCGTCGACGAGCGCCCGTATGCGCGCGCGGCCGCCCGGCAATTCGGCACCGACCACCATGAACTCAGCATCACCGCCGAGGACTTTTGGAATTTCCTCCCCGCCTACGTCTGGCACATGGAGGAGCCGGTTTGCGAGCCGCCCGCGGTGGCCCTCTATTTTGTGTCCCGACTGGCCCGCAGCAGCGTCAAAGTCCTTCTTTCCGGCGAGGGTGGGGACGAGGCCTTCGGCGGCTACCCGAACTACCCGAACCTGATGCGCCTCGAACGCATTCAGGCCGGCCTCGGACCGCTCGCCCGCCCCGCGGGCGCGATCGTCCAGAGGGCGGGGGGCCTGTTCGGATCCGAGCGGCTGCGGCGATACGGCGCGGCGCTGGGCCGCAAGCTGGCGGATCATTACTACAGCCGGTCGTCCTCTCCCTCCGGCTATTTCAACCGGACGGCGGCGCTTTTTACGCGCGAGTTTGTCGAATCGGCGGCGTCGATTTCCGCCCAGGCCAGGATGGCCGAGTTGCTCGAACCGGTGCGCGATCTGCCGTTGCTCGATCAGATGCTTTACGCGGATACCGCCACCTGGCTTCCGGACGACCTCCTGATCAAGGCCGACAAGATGACGATGGCAAACTCCGTCGAGCTTCGGGTGCCGCTGCTCGACCACAGGGTCCTGGAGTTCGCCGCCTCGCTTCCGGCGGACCACAAGGTCCGGGGACGAGAGACCAAGCGCGTGCTGAAGGCGGCGTTCGCGAAGCTGCTGCCTCCCAAGGTGCTGAGCCGCAAGAAGGCGGGCTTTCCCGTGCCCTACCAGGCCTGGTTGCGCGGACCCCTGGCGAAAAGGGTAGGGGATACGCTGCTTTCCGATCGCGCCACCGGGCGCGGATACTTCAACCGCCGGCAGGTCGAGCGTCTGTTGCAACGGCAGCGGCGGACCGGCGGCTTCTCCAAGGAGGTATTCTCGCTGCTCGTGACGGAGCTCTGGCATCAGCGGTTTGTCGACTTGCCGCCGGACCGTTTTCGCCCGGGCACGGCGGCTCTCGAATCGCTTCTCCCGCCGGCGGTTCCTGTGGCTGCCAGCGCGTGACATGGACGGCAAACCACATCCCGTGAGAGTCCTCTACAGTTTCCCCCACAAACTCGGGGCCGCGAGGATTTGCACCCTGGCCTGGCATCAGGTCGACGGAGCCGCGGCGGCGGGCGCGGACGTGAGGGTGATGGCAGGATCGATCGGCCGCCCGCCCGCCCCGCGAGTGAGGGTCGAGACGACGCTCGCTTGGAAGCGCCTGCGAGTCCCTTACCGCCTGTTGGGCACCGATCGCGCCTGCGCGTACCACGATTGGCGGGTGGCGCGGAGGCTGCCATCACTGGCGGGGCAGATCGATGTCATCCATCTTTGGCCGCTCGCGGCCCTGCGCACCTTGAAAGCGGCCGCGCGCCTGGGAATTCCCACGGTGCTCGAGCGACCGAATGCCCACACCCAGTTTGCCTATGAGATCGTCCGCGAGGAGTGCCGGCGGCTGGGCCTGGCGATGCCTCCGGGCCACGAGCACGCCTACAACCCCAGGCGGCTGCGACACGAGGAAGCGGAATACGCGCTGGCCGACCGGCTGCTTTGTCCCTCGGACTTCGTCGCCCGGACGTTTCTGGATCGCGGTTTTCCCGCCAGCAAAATTGTCCGGCACCAGTATGGCTACGACGAAAAGGTTTTTCACCCCGGCGACCGGCCGAATCCTTCCGGCCGGGGGTTGACCTTCCTCTTCGCCGGAGGTTGCGCGCCCCGGAAGGGCCTGCATTTCGCCCTCGAAGCCTGGCTGCGGTCGTCGGCGCACACGGCCGGCACCTTCCTGATCGCCGGCGCCTTCCTCCCCGGTTACGCGGAAGTCTGCTCCCGGCAGCTCGCCCATCCCAGCGTCAAGGTGCTGGGGCATCGCGCCGACCTTCCCGAACTGATGCGCCAAAGCGACGTGCTGGTCCTTCCCAGCCTTGAGGAGGGGAGCGCCTTGGTGACGTCCGAGGCCCGCGGATCCGGCTGTGTCCTGCTCGTTTCCGACGCGGCCGGCGCGATCTGCCGGGACGGCGAAGACGCCCTGATTCACCGCGCCCGCGATGTCGCCGCCCTCACGCGTCACATGGACCTGCTGGATAACGATCGCCCGCTGCTGGCGCGGATGCGCGAGGCGTCGCTCCGGACGCGGAATGAAATCAACTGGTCGGCGGCCGGCCGCAGGCTGCGGTTCGTTTACGAGGAGGCCGCCGGTTGCGGCCTCAAATCGGCGCAGCGGCCGGAACCGGCTTTGGCGCCACGATGAACGCGATCGGCCTATCGATCCTTATCGCCGTTATCCTGGCGGTGGCCTTTGGTTCGAGGCGAAACGCCCTGCTCGCGGCCATGGCGGGAGCCCTCTTTCTCACCCAGCACCAGGCCGCGCTGGTCCTTGGCTTCAATCTCTTCGCGTATCGGTTCGTGGAATTTGCCGCGTTTCTTCGCGTCGTGATTCGCTCGGAGTTTTCCTTCTCCCAGCTGAACCGGGTGGATAAGGCGCTGATCTGGCTCTATCTCTATGCGACGGCTATCTTTCTCATCCGATCGAACACGGGACAGGCCTATGCGATCGGAACGGCGGTTGACGCCTTTTTGTGCTATTTCGCCTTCCGCGGACTGGTCGGCGGGGCGGAGGAATTCAAAGGGTTCCTGCGCGCCTTCCTTCTCTTGCTGGCGCCGTACGCCCTCCTGGTCCTGTTCGAAAGCTTCACCGGCAAGAATGTATTCGCGCTCTTGGGGGGCGTCGCCGAACCCGAGTGGGTGCGCGAAGGCCGCCTTCGCTGCATGGGCAGCTTCCGGAATCCGAGCCTCCTGGGCACGCTCGGCGCCAGCTGGTTCCCGATTTATCTCGGACTGGGCTGCGGCCGAGGCGACCGCAGGCTGGCGCTGATCGGAATGGGGCTCTGCCTGGTGATCGTTTGGGCTTCAAATTCCGGCGCTCCCTTGAATTGCCTGGTCGTGGGCGTGGCGGGATGGCTCTTGTGGCCCATCCGATCCCAGATGCAGTGGTTCCGGCGCGGCGCCGTCATCGCGATCGTGGCGCTGGCCCTGGTGATGAAGTCCCCCGTCTGGTATTTGCTCGCTCATGTGAGCGACCTGACCGGGGGCGGCGGCTACCACCGCGCCTACCTGATCGACGTGGCGTTCAAAAACCTCGGCAAATGGTGGCTGGCCGGAATGCCGATCTCGGAAACGGCCGGCTGGTTCCCGTATCTCGCGGTGGCGACGGGCGGCGCGGACATGACCAACCAGTTCCTGTCGTTTGGCATCGGGGCCGGGGTTGTCGCGATCTTCCTGTTTCTGCGACTGCTCACGATCGCCTTTAAAAACCTGGGCGCGGCCCGAGCGACGGTGTCCGAAGAGCCCGCTGGCGCGAAATTCATCCTGTGGGGGCTCGGAGTGATGCTCGCCGTCCACATCTCGAATTGGCTGGGAATAACCTATTTTGATCAGACCTACGCCATCTGGTTCATGCAATTGGCGACAATCGTGAATCTGGCCGAGGAGGCGGCCGCGCGTGCCGCGGCGACGGAACCGGAAGGCTCCGCCGCGGTCCCGGTGGAAGTCGTCGAGCCCCAACTATCCCATCGCGCGATCGCCACGGCGTGAAGACGAAAACAAGATGGGAAAGCCCCCGGATCCTCCGGCTGGCCTGCCTGCTGGTGCTGGCAGGCTGGCCGGAGGATCGGGCCAGCGCCGCCGCCTGGTATCTGGACAGCGCCGCCACCGGCGCTGGCGACGGCACCTCCTGGCGCGACGCCTGGACCACCCCAGCGGCAGTCCAAGGGCTGGCTCCGGGAGACACGGTCTACATCAGCGGGGGGGCCAGCGGACAATCGCAGTCCTACCCCATGGGCCAGGAATGGTCCAGGATCAGGGGAGGCACCCCGGAAGCGAGGATTACGTATCGAATCGGCCGTGACACGGCGCACAGCGGCACCGCGGTTTTCCTTTGCACCACCGGGCACCGCACGTGGATTCCTCCGGTGAGCAACGTCGCTATCATCGGCGACGCCGGCGACGGGAGGCGGCATTTCCAGCTGGTGGGCTGGGCCGCGGTGATCCTCGGCAGTGAACAGTCGAACGTGCGGGTGGCCTACCTGAGCGCCGACGGCCTCGATCTGGTCGGCGACTTCAATCCGGCGACCGGCATCGAGATCGACCACTGCTGGTTCCGCATCGCCGACTTGACGGCCGATCACGCGACCTACGCCCAGATCAACGGCACCACCTGGGACGACAGCCGATTCCACCACAATACGCTCTACCTCCCGAACGTCGGCGATGGAGCCGGCAGCGACGGACTGCAGTGGAACGGGTGCGGCTTCAGCATCTACGACAACACGGTCATCGGGTACCTCGCGCGCTACTCCGGGGGGCAGCACCAGGACGGATGGCAGGGGACGGGAAACAGCAGTTATATTAAAATCTACAATAATCGCTTCCAAGACATGGCCAACTATTCGGTCTTTGCGGACGCCTACCACGGCGGGTTCTCCCACCTGTGGATTTTCAACAACGTGATAACCTTGACCAGCGCGGGCATCCAGAAATCCGACCCCCCGCAAGGCATTGCGATCGGGCCCGATGGCGACGCGTTCAAAAACCTGGGCCATTGGCCGGCGTTCACCGACATCGTCGTGTGCAACAACGTGATCGCCGACTATGGAAATCACCTCGCGATCGCCCTCCAAAACAATCCCGGGCAGGCCAGCATCTTCACCGCGTGCATCGTCGCGGACAATGCGGACGTGAACTCCAACGGCATCGGGATCGATCCCGCGGTGGCCAGGGCCGGAAATATCCGGCTCAGCCCTGCCGCCGCTGGCAAGACTTTCCTGGAATATTCGCCGCTCAACCCCGGCAATGATTTTCATCTCTCGCCGGACGCCGGCTTGCTCATCGCGCGGGGCGCCAACCTGTCCCGCTACGCGGATTCGGACAAGGACGGCGTGAAGCGGAGGCCCCTCGGCGGGTGGGACGTCGGCGCCTATGCCCGGGGCGGGGCCGGCCCCGCGCCGATAAAGAATCCCTGAATCGTCCTGCAGCGGTCATGAACCCAATTGCCGAACCGGTCGCGTCCGCGGTGCGTCGCGCGTGCGCGCTTTGCGGAAAGCGGGGCGAAGTCATTCACCGGCATCAGCGGGATCGTCTCTTCGGCGCCGCCGGTTCCTGGAATTTCAGGCGCTGCGCAGACAGGGGGTGCGGACTCATCTGGCTCGATCCCCTGCCGTCGGCCGAGGAGTTGAAGGCTGCCTATCGCAGCTATTACACCCACGCGCAGACCCATTCGGAGCGCAGGGGATTTCTGGGGAAATTGCTGACGAAGATGGAACAGGAATATTGGTCGGCCGAATTCGGCTATTCCCGCGGTCGCCCAAGTCCAGGCCGGTTTCTCGGGCAGCTGCTCAAATTGTTTCCGCTCCGGCGGCGCGCGGCCGACGGCGCCGTTCGCCACCTCCGGGCCGTGCCCCAGGGATGCTTGCTCGACGTCGGATGCGGCTCCGGCGAATGGCTGCTGTCGATGCGGAAGCGGGGCTGGAAGGTCTTCGGCACCGATTTCGACCAGCAGGCGGTGGACCTGGCGGCGGGAAGCGGCTTGGACGTGCGGTGCGGGACGTTGGCGGACCTGAATTTTGCGCCCGAAAGCTTCGACGCCATAACCTTGAGCCATGTCATCGAGCACGTTCCCGATCCCACGGGCACCCTGGCGGAGTGCGGCCGGCTGCTGAAGCCCGGCGGCCAGCTCGTGATTTATACGCCGAACGGCGCCAGCCTCAGCCACCGGGCCTTCAAGGGAAACTGGCGCGGGCTGGAGCCGCCGCGGCATCTGCAGATTTTCTCGGCGCAATCGCTGCGCCGCGTCCTCGAGCAGGCCGGCTTTCAAAAAATAACCGTCCGCCCGATCGTCGCCCAATCGGTTGTCTATGAAAGCGTCATGCTGGGGTGGGGGTACAGCGACTTTACGCGATCGACGCGCCGGAAATGGACGGCCGCTGGGATCTCCCGGCTCTTCAATCTTCTGGAATTGTGCCTGGTCGCCTGGGCCCCATCCGTCGCCGATTGCATCAACGCCCTCGCGGTCAAGGAAGCGAGGATTGGGCCATGACGCCGACCGACAGGGTGGATCCCAACGAACGGCATTTCCAGACCGGCGACTTGAGCGCGAGCATGCGGGGTCGCGCGATTTCGAGCGGTATGGTCACGCTGGTGTCGCAAGGGCTGAAGTTTGGCCTGACCCTCGGGGGGATGATGGCCCTGGCCCGGATGCTGGAACCCAAGGACTTCGGACTGATCGGGATGGTAACGGGAATGACGGTCCTGCTCGCCATGTTCACGGACCTCGGCCTTGCCAGCGCGACCATCCAGGCGAACGAACTCACCCACGCCCAGGCCTCGAATCTGTTTTGGATCAACGTCGGGCTCAGCGGACTGATGGGGGGCGTCGCCGCGGGGCTCGCTCCCGTCGTCGTCTGGTTCTACCACGACCCCAGGCTCATGCGGGTCTCGCTGGCGCTGGCCCTGACCTTCCCCCTGACGGGCCTGGCCTACCAGCACCGGGCGCTGCTGATCCGCCAATTGGCTTTTCGCAAGCTCGCGTTGATTGAGGTGGGCTCCCTGGCGATAAGCATGACGGTGGCCTGCGGCATGGCGTGGCTGCGCTGCGGCTATTGGTCGCTGGTGGGAATGCAATTGGGCCTGGCGGCCGGGGACTGCGGGCTGACCTGGGGAATCTCCCGCTGGCGCCCGAAATTCCCGACTCGCAGCGGCCATGCCGTCCATCTCCTGAAATTCGGGCTCGAATTGAGCGCCTCGAGCTTTGTCTACTACCTGGCGCGGGGATGCGACACGGTGCTGCTCGGAAGGTTCTGGGGCGCCACGATCACCGGTTACTACACGAGGGCCTACGCGCTCCTGGTTCGCCCGGTCGACCAGGTGCTTTCTCCGATCGGTTCGGTCATGCTGCCGGTATTGGGACGGCTCCGTTCCGATCCGAAACGCTACCGCCGAATCTACTGCGAGATGTATAACGCCATGGGCCTGGCCTTCTTTCCCATGGCGGCGATCTTCCTCGCGACCGCCCACCCGCTGGTGCTGGCGCTGCTCGGGCCCCGGTGGGAAGCGACCGCGACGCTCTTATCCGGGTTTACGTTCGCATTTCTCTACCTGCCCTACGAGGCGCTTGCCACCTGGGCCTTCACCAGCCAGGGGCGCAGCCGGGACCAGCTCGTATCCAGCATCATTCTGACCGTCTTGATGGCGGCGTCATTCTTTGCCGGCGTTCGGCGCGGCGCCTTGAGCATGGTTTTATGGTATTCGATTTCGGGGCTCCTGCTCCGCCTCCCGCTGATCTACTATTTCGTGGGGCGGCGGGGCCCGATACGAACCTCCGATCTTTGGAAGGGCTTTTTGCAGCACGTGCCCATGTGGACGGCCGTCTACGCTGCGACCGCGTGGGGCGTTTGGCTCGTGCGCTCGGCTGCCCCCTGGGTTCAGCTTGCCACCGCGGTCCCCATGGGAGGCGCGGCGGCGCTGATCGTGACCGGCATGCTCAAGCGCCAGCGGGAAAGCGCGCTGCTGATCGCCAATTCGATCTGGGCTTTGCTGGTTAGAAAGCGGGGACGCCTTCAGGCCGAAGGAATCCTGCCGGCGACCGCCGGGGTCAGCTGACTCCGATCGATCAATCCGCAGGCAATCCATCGCACTCGGACCGGGGCCACCGGTGCGAGGCACCGCATCTTTTCACCATGAACATCGCTGTAATCGGTCAGGGTTATGTGGGGCTTCCCCTTTCCATCCAATTCGCCAAGTCGGGAGCCACCGTTCTGGGCTTGGATATCGACGCGGAGAAGATCGCGGCCCTGACTCAGGGCCGGAGTTACATCAAGCATATCGCTCCCGCGACGATCACCGACCAAGTCAAGTCCGGCCGGCTCATTCCCTCGGCGGATTTCAGCCGGATCGCCGACGTCAGCGCCGTCATTATCTGCGTGCCAACTCCACTGAACAAGAACCGTGAACCCGATATCTCGTACATCCTCGAGACCGGCAGGGCGATCGCCCCCCACCTGCGGAAAGGCACGATAGTCGTCCTGGAATCCACGACCTATCCGGGGACCACCGATGAGGATTTGCGGGAGGTGATCGAAAAGGGATCCGAACTCAAGGCCGGGGTGGATTTCCACCTCGCGTTCTCGCCCGAACGGGAGGATCCGGGCAATCCGAGCAGTGTCGTGGCGACGATCCCGAAGATCGTGGGCGGATACACGCCGGCGTGCCTCGAGAAGGCGATGGCGCTTTATTCGATCGCCATCAAGACGCTGGTGCCCGTGGCATCGTGCCGGGTGGCCGAGGCCGCCAAGCTCCTCGAGAACACCTTTCGGAGCGTCAACATCGCCCTGGTGAACGAGCTCAAGATCGTCTATACCGCCATGGGAATCGACGTGTGGGACGTCATTGCGGCTGCGAAAACGAAGCCGTTTGGTTTCATGGCGTTCTACCCGGGGCCCGGACTCGGCGGCCATTGCATCCCGATCGACCCGTTTTACCTGACGTGGAAGGCGCGGGAGTACGGGCAACATACCCGCTTCATCGAGCTCGCCGGCGAGATCAACACCGCGATGCCCGAATACGTCATCCATCGCGTGGCCGACGCGCTCAACGAGCGCCGCCAGGCGATCAACGGCTCCCGCATTCTCATTCTGGGCCTGGCCTACAAGGCCAACGTCGACGACGAGCGCGAATCTCCGAGCTATGTGCTCATGGAACTGCTTCAGGCGCGGGGCGCGGAAGTCGCCTATCACGACCCCTTTGTCCCGGTGATCAAGCCGACGCGGGAACATGCTCACCGGGCCGGGACCCGGTCCGTGAATTGGGATCGCGAGACGCTGCAGGCCTTCGACGCGGTGGTCATCGCCACGAATCACAAGGCGGTCAATTATCAGGAGCTCGCCGACTGGGCTCCTTGCATCGTCGACACGCGAAACGCCATGGCGGACCTGAAGGTCAAGGCCGGGCAGGTCTGGAAAGCCTAAGAGCGCCCGATGAGAGTTTCCATTCCGATGACATTGGCTTGGGCGATGGCCGGCGCCATGGGCGCGGCCGCCCAGGAGCCGATGGCGACGCCTTCGGAGGAGCCGGAGCTGCGGACGTCGCCGTTTCCCGCCGAGGAAACGGCTCCGCCCGATCGCGATCAATCCGTGGTTTTCAGCCCGGTCGCGCCTCGCGCCGCCGCGGAGGGGTCGCCGTTCAGCTGGGGTCCGGTTGCGATCAGGCCCTATGTTTCCTATCAATATCTTGAAGGTTTCGGCCTCCTGGCGAACCCTGGCGTGCGCGGGGACACCAGCATTCAATCCTTTTTCCCCGGAGTCCTTTTCGAATTGGGCAAGGTTTGGACCTTCGACTACAGCCAGGGTTGGACGCACTATTCGAGCCGGCTTTTCGTAAACTCGGTGGGACAGGACGCAAAGTTGAAAGGAGTCACCACGTATGGAGACTGGGCCTTCAAGGTCACCCAGGTGTACTCGCATACGACGCAAATCCTCCTCGAAACGGGGGGCGAGACGCCGGTAACCGATTATAGCACCGCCTTGCTCGCCTCCTACTTCATGAACACCCGGATGAAGCTCGAGACCAGCCTGAACCAGGATATCCAGACCTCCCCCGTGGCGCCCGATTCGCGCCTTTGGTCCTCCCAGGCCTCGCTGCACTACGCGGTCGAGCCGGGGTTCGATCTCTTTGCCGGTCCCGGTCTGGGCTATATGCAGGTGAACCCCGGTTTCGACATGATCTATGGACGGATCGACGCCGGGGTTTCCTGGACGGCGATCAAGCCCCTGACCTTGACGGCGCAGGTGGGCGCGGAAAGCCGCGAAATCCAGGGGGCGGGAACCCCCGCATTAAACACGGGAACTTTCAGCGGGTCCGCGGACTACGAGCCCTGGATTGGAACCACGGTGACGGCCAGCGCCAGCCGCGACCTCTCGGCTGCGAATACGGTCGATGATGTCAGCGAAATCACCCAAGGGCATTGCAGTGTGCGCCAGCGCCTCCTCGAGCATTTTTTTGTGACGGCGGGGGCTGGCTACGAAAGGGTCTCCTACCTCTCGCTCGTGCAAAACCTGGCCGATGTGCGCCTGGACCGGTACAAAACCGCGGACGTGGGGTTCGGTTTCACCCTTTTCCGCCGAGCCACCTTCGAATTCGACTACTCGCGCGCCTTCAATTCCTCGAGCGCCGCGGACTACCGTTTTTCGAGCCATCAGTACGGGATCACCGCTTCGTACCACTACTGACCGCCGGTGAGCGAAGAACCAACAAATCCCCGGCGGAATTCCGCCGGCTTGGCGATGGCCCTGGCCGGGCTGGCCGCGGCGTTTGCCCTCCCGCTGCATCGTCTGGCGCTGTTCGCGCTCGGGAGCGATCTCTATTCCTATATCCTTCTCATTCCGGTCATAAGCCTCGGGCTGGTGTTGCTGCGGCGACAGTCGCTGCCTGGACCCTCCCAGCCGAATCGCCGCCTCGGGATTCTCCTGGTCGCGGGCGGCGGTGCGGCGGTCCTGGCGGGCTCTGAGCTTTCACGCCGGGGCGGAGCGGATGGGAATGCCCAGGACTTCCTCACCCTGGTCGCACTATCGTTTGCGCTCTGCTTCGCCGGGGTGTGCTGCTGGTTCCTCGGCCGCCAAACCATCCGGGCCATCGCCTTCCCGCTGGCCTTCCTTGCCCTCATCGCGCCGCTGCCCGTCTTTCTGGCGGCTGCGATCGAAACCTTTCTGCAGCACGCCTCGGCGGCGGCCGCGGGATTTTTTTTCCAATTGTCCGGGATGCCGGTCTTTCAGCGCAATGACCTGGATTTTCAATTGCCCGGCATGCGGATTGAGGTCGCCCGGCAATGCAGCGGGCTGCATGCGACGCTGGCCTTGTTCATCACCAGCCTGCCGGCGGGCTACCTCGGCCTTCGCTCGCCGTGGAAGCGCGCGGCGCTGAGCCTTGCGGCCATCCCCATTGGGATCGTTCGAAACGGCTTCCGCGTGTTTGTGATAGGCCAACTCTGCGTCCGCGTCGGTCCCGAGATGATTGACTCCTATATCCACCGGACGGGTGGCTGGATTTTTTTCCTGCTCTTTCTGACGCCGTTCCTGGCTCTGCTGCTTCTGCTCGCGCGGTCGGAGCGGTCCGCCGGCGCCACGGGCGAATTTTTGGAGGTATAATATGTCAAAAGTAACTCGGATATCGCTTTATCTCGGCCTCGCGGGCGTTCTCTCGCTCCTTGGTTCCGGCTGTTCGCCCCAGGCCCGGTCCGCGCGCCTCCTGAAGAGGGCCAACACCGATTTCAGCGCCAACCGATTTGACGCGGCCGAAATCGAATACATGAACCTGCTGCGCATCGATCGTTTGAACGCCCAGGCGATCGGCCGTCTGGGCATCATCTATTTGAACGAAGGGATCGTGAGCAAGGCCATTCCCTTCCTGATCGAAGCCCGGAAGCTCGAACCCGACAATCGCGATGTGCGTCTGTGGCTCGGGCTTTACTTCCTGGCGGCGGGGAAGAATCAGGAGGCGATGGATGAGGGAAATCACATCCTCGCCGGCAACGCGGCCGACGACGAGGCCCCTCCCCTCCTGGCGCGGGCCGCCATGGGGACAAAGGCGATGGAGGCGCTCAGGCAGCGTCTCGGGAGCCTGCCAGCGACCGCGGCCAAGGGCGCTCCGGTGCTGGTAGCCTTGGGTACCCTCGAATCCCGCCAGGGCCATCGCAGCGAGGCGGAAGCCCTGTTCAGGCGGGCGCTGGCCGTCGACCCAAATTCGGTGAACGCAAACCTGGCCCTGGGCGGCCTGTCCATCGAAGAAAATGATTTGGCGCGCGCGGACCAAGCCCTGGGCCGAGCGGCGGAACTCGCGCCGGACCGCCCGGCGATCGGCATGCAGTACGCGCAATTGAAACTCAAGGTGGGTGCTCGGGACGCGGGCGTAAAGCTCCTGGAGCAAATCTGCGAGCAGACTCCCGGATTCCTGCCCGCCCGCGTGCTGCTCGCGCAAATGGCTCTTTTGGAGGGGAAATATGACGCGTGCGAGGCCATGATCGCCCGGATCCTGGCGCGCGACCCCGCCTATCCCGACGCCCTGATGCTGACCGGCCGGCTGCTGCTGGCGAAAGGCGAACCAGCCCAGGCCGTCGCCGAACTCGAGAGGACCGAGAAGGCCTACTCCGAGTCCGCGGACGTGGAATATCAACTGGCCCAGGCTTATCTCGCGACCGGCGCCGTCGAGAAGGCGGTAATCCGCCTCAATCGCGCGGCCGTTCTCGCCCCGGATTTCGCCGACGCCATCATCCTGGCGGCCAAGACCGACATCGACCGGGGTGATTACGGGCTCGCCATCGTGGCCCTCAAAGGACTGGCGCAAAAGCGGCCCGATTTGCCCCAGGTGCCCCTGGTGCTCGCATCGGCGTATCTGGGCGAAAACGAAGCCGACGACGCCTTCGCCGTTTACGAGGCGCTGGCGGTGGCCCGCCCGCTGGATCCGCAGCCGCTCGTATTGGAGGGCGCGGTGAGGGAGCGGCAGAAGCGGCGGGACGAAGCCCGGCGGCTCTTCGACCAGGCGCTGGCGCTCGCCCCGAATTACCTTCCGGCGCTGGAACAAGAGGTCGATCTCGACCTAAAGGAGAAGCGGTACGGCCCGGCCCTCCAGCGCGTCGGGAGCCAGATCGCGCAGCATCCGACGGAGCCGGAACTGCGGCTGCTCCAGGGCAGAGTGCAGGCGGCGCAGAAGGCATGGGCTGACGCCGAAGCTTCGCTCAAGCAGGCGATCGAATTGCGGCCGGACGCGCCCGACGCTTATTTCATCCTCGCCGAGATCTATTCGGCCGCCGGAGAGGACGCCGCGGCGCTCGGCGATCTCGGGCGCATGGTGGCAAAAAATCCGCAGGACGCCAGGGCGCTCATGCTCATGGGCGCCATCTCAATTCGGCAGGGCGATTACCGGTCCGCGGGGGCCGACTATGAAAAGATTGTCGCCTTCGCTCCGGGCTGCGGCCCGGCCCTGATCGATCTGGCCTGGCTGTGCGCGGAGAAATTCGCCCAGATCGACCGGGCTGAGGTGCTGGCCAAACGGGCGCGGGTCGCGCTGCCCAACGAGCCGCGCGTGGCGGACACCCTTGGCTGGATCCTGTACAGGCAGCAGGACTACCGCGGCGCCTTGAGCCTTCTGACGGAAAGCGCCGGCCGCCTTCCGGCCGATGCGGAAATTCAATTTCACCTGGGAATGACCTACTCCATGCTGGGAGAGGAAGGCCCCGCCGGTGTCGCGCTGGATCGAGCGTTGCAGGCGGGCGCCAATTTCCCCGGAATCGAGGAGGCGCACCGGAGGCGGTCGTTGCTGGCGATTGACCCGAGGGGTGCCAGTCCGGCCGATCGCGCCGTGCTGGAAAAGGCCGCGGCCTTGGCGCCGGGCGACCCGGTGGCCGTGTCCCGGCTCGCCGTGGTCTACGAACAGGACCACGCCTTGGACAAGGCCATAGCGCTCTGCGAGACGGCGTTGCTGGCGAACGCGTACGAGGCTCCGGTCATCTCGCAACTGGCGCGCCTGGAGGCGACGCGGGGAGACCTGCCCAAGGCCTTCGCACTCGCGAAGAAGGCTCACGAGATCGCGCCCCAAGATCCCGAGATCTCCCATAATCTGGGCACTTTGGCCGTCCGGAGCGGCTACTATCCATGGGCGGCCAGCCTCCTGCAGGAGTCGGCCGCCAAGGAACCGGACAATCCCGACGTGCTTTTCGACCTCGGCCAGGCGGACTACGGCATTGGGCTTGTGCCCAAGGCGGAAAGCGCCCTGCGGCAGGCATTGGCCACCAAGACGCCGTGGGTGCGCGCGGCGGAAGCCAGGCGCTTTCTTGAGTTCGTCGACCTGGCCAACGACCCCGCCCAAGCCGTCGCGGCGGCCGGCACGGTTGAACAGGCGCTGGCGGCGGAGCCGCAGGATGTGCCGGCGCTCATGGCGATGGGCGCCATTTGCGAGCACCGGGGAGAAGCGGCCCTGGCCAAGCAAAACTATGAAAAGGTCCTGCACCGCTATCCCGAGTTTCTTCCCGCGAAGAGAGGCCTGGCCCTGGTCTGCGCCGAGCACCCCGACGGCGACGCCCAAGCCCTGGAACTGGCGGCCAAGGCGTGGGAAGCCTATCCGGGGGATCCCGCGGTCGCCCGGGCCTGCGGAATCATCGCGTATCGGATTGGAGATTACGCCAGCGCCGCCAGGCTGCTGGCGGAAGGCGACGACGCCGGGGACGGGTCCGACGGCCAGCGGCTCTTCTACCTGGGCATGGCGAGGCATCGGCTCAAGGAGCACCCGGACCTCGAACTCCTTCGGCGCGCCCTCGCCCTGAATCTGAGGGCGGATCTCGCCGCCGACGCGCGGCGGGTCCTGGCCGAAGCCAAGTGAGTTCGCGGTCGCGTCGGAAGCGCGTACGCACCTGTCCAATTTCCCTACGGTTTTTCAGTGCTCCCCGCGGACTTGCAAAAAATATTGAATTCGCAACCAATTACCAGTAAACATGTTACATTACAAAAACCATCGTTTTTTTAGGATTGGCACAAGCAGTGCTGAATCCACCCGAAAAGCATCCATTAATTCTCCACAAGGGAAAGTCCTATCATGAAAGCAACCTCACTCGGCAGCCTCAGCCTGCTCCTCACCCTGGCCTTCGGTGCCAATCTGGCGATGGCCCAACCGCTCCCTTCCATCAACGGGACGATCAACTTCGACGGCGAAGCAACCACCAACACCGGAAGTCTGGCGACCGGAACGGCGTTTAGCTCGATAACGAACACGTATGTCGATCAGAACACGATGACGGGCAGTTACGCCACGGTGGCCGGCCTCACCGCCGTGGTCTTCTCGCCGTTTTCATTCACGTCATCGAGCGTGACCCCGCTTTGGACGTTCACGGTTGGCACCGGGGCGTCGGCGGTGACCTATAGCTTTGCGGCGACGTCGATCGTCATCAACCAACAGAGTTCGACGTTTCTCAACCTGAGCGGAACCGGCATCGCCAGCATCACGGGCGATGCGAACACGGCCGGAACCTGGAGCATCACCGACACCGGCAATGGGCCGAACTTCACGTTCGGTTCCGGCGCCGCCGCCACCCCGGATAGCGGGACGACGGCGCTGCTGATGTCACTAGGCCTCGCCGCCGTCGGACTCGGAGTGTTTAGCCAGCGCGGAAAGTCGTCCCGTCGAGCTTCCGCGTAGGACCGCCTACGGATTGGTTCTTTCCCTTTGGCAGCACCGGCAAGCGCCGGTGCTGCCTTTTCTTCGCGAGCTCGCGGGCCATCCCCCGCGAGCGCAGGAATTTCGATTCTTTCATGGGTCTCCCGTCACAATTGCCGTTCGCAGGCGCGGCCTGCGCCGCCGCGCTGGCGGTCGGCGCGCTGATGCGGGTTCGGCGCACTCTCGCCGACTGGGCCCTGGCCGCCGGCCTGACGGCGCTGGCGGTGGAAGGGGTTTGCCTCGGGCTGACGGGAAACTCCCCCTTTTCGCCGGTCAAGATGATCCTCTGGCGACGGTGGGGTCTCGGTGCCTCCTCACTCCTGCCCGGCGCTTGGCTGCTCTTCAGCCTTAGCTATGCGCGGGGAAATAGCCGTGAATTTCTGGCCAGATGGCGCCTCGGAGTGGCCGCGGCCTTCCTCGGTCCCATCGGGCTCGCCGCCGCGTTTTGGAATCATTCGGTTGTTTCCTTGCAGCAAGGCCCAGGACAGGTGGTGGAGAGGTTTGGGCTGGGTTGGTCGGGAATCGCGCTAAACGTTCTTCTCCTGTCCGGCTCCGTCCTCATCCTGATGAATCTTGAGCGCACTTTTCGGGCCTCGGTCGGGACGATGCGCTGGCGCATCAAGTTCATGCTGATGGGCGTCGGCCTGATTTTCGTGGTCCGGATCTACACCACCAGCCAGGCGCTCTTCTTTCGCGGTGAGGTTCCGTCCCTGGCGAGCCTGCAGGGGGGCGCCCTGGTGGTCGCCTCGCTTCTCATCCTGCGGTCGCTTCTCCGCGTGGGAGGCATCGACCTGGACGTCTATCCCTCGCATTCGGCCCTGCAGGGTTCGATCACGGTCCTGCTCGCCGGCCTCTACCTCCTTATCGTGGGAGTCTGCGCCGAGGCGGTCGCCGCCCACGGACGAAGCTCGGTCTTCGCGCTCGAGGCCTTCCTCATTCTCGCCTCCCTGGTGCTGGGCGTCCTCCTGGCGCAGTCCGACCGGCTGCAGATGCGCCTGGGCCGGTTCATCAGCCGTCACTTTCAACGGCCGGTCTATGACTATCGGACGGTCTGGAGCAGATTCATCGAAGGCACCGCCTCGGCGCCCGATCAATCCGAACTGTGCCGCTCCCTGGTAAAACTCGTCGCCGAACTGTTCCAAACCCTTTCCGTCGCGATCTGGCTCGCGGAGGGGAGAAGCCTGACCCTGGTCGCCTCGACCTTTATTTCCGAGGCCGGGGGCCGCGAGCTCGCGCCGCCCGCAGAGGAAACAGGGAAGATTCTCGATTACTTTCAAGGTCATCCCGAACCGGTCGAGATCGAACGCGCGTCCACGGACTGGGCCATCCTGCTCAAGCGCATGCATCCGAGCGAATTTCCCGGCCGTGAAAATCGGGTCTGCCTGCCGATGATCGCGCACGGCGAGATCGTCGCGCTGATGGTTCTCGGCGACCGCGTGAGCGGCGTCCCCTTTTCCATCCAGGATTTCGAAATGTTGCGCTGCGTGGGCGACCACGCCACCGCCAGCCTCGCGAACGTGAGGCTATTCCAAAGGCTGCAGCAGGCCAAGGAGCTGGAAGCATTCCAAACCATGGCGGCGTTCGTCGTCCACGATCTGAAGAATGCCGCTTCCACCTTCAGCCTGACGCTGAAGAACCTGCCCGTGCATTTCGAGGATCCCGCGTTTCGCAGCGACGCCTTGCGGAGCGTCTCGCGGTCGGTGGAGCACATCAATCACGTCATCGGGCGACTGAGCCTGCTTCGCCACGAATTGAAGCTTCGGCCGGTCGAATCGGACTTCAGCGAGGTGGTCGCTTCGGCCGCGGCCGGCTTGGAATCGGCCCCGGACTTTCTCATCCAAAGGGATCTCTCGCCCATTCCGAAGCTGTCACTGGACCGCGAGCAGATAGCCAAAGTGGTGACCAACCTCGTCCTGAACGCCAAGGAGGCGATGTCGGGAAAAGGCAAGGTCCGCATCGCCACCCGCCGCGACGGCTGCTGGGCGGTCCTCGCGGTCAGCGACGGCGGCTGCGGAATGAGCGAGGAATTCATCGCCCATTCCCTTTTTCGCCCGTTCCAAAGCACGAAGAAAAACGGTCTGGGCATCGGAATGTTTCAAAGCAAGATGATCGTCGAAGTCCACGGCGGCAGGATCGCGGTCCAGAGCGCGCCGGGCGGCGGCACGACCTTCCGGGTGATGCTACCCGTCCAACCGGCATGAAACCAAAACTGCTCATCGTCGACGACGACGACGAATTCCGCGCGCAGATGCGCTGGGCGCTCGCGGCGGACTATGATGTCCTGCTGGCCGGAGACCGGAAGTCGGCGGTCTCCTCGTTCCGCTCCGCCCTGCCGGCCGCGGTGCTGCTGGACCTCGGGCTGCCACCTTCGCCCCACGCTCCTGACGAGGGACTGGCGACGCTGTCCGAACTTCTCGCCATCGACAGTCTGGCGAAAATCCTCGTCGTGACCGGGCAGGGGGAGAAGGCCGTGGCGCTCAAGGCGATCGGGACGGGAGCCCATGATTTCCTCGGAAAGCCGCTCGATCTGGACGAACTGCATGCGCTGCTGAAGCGCTGCTTTCACGTCGTCCAGCTCGAACGGGAATGTCGCGACCTGCAGCGGCGGCTCCAGGGGGATACGTTCGAAGGACTGATGGGAGGCGACGCCTCAATGCAAGCCGTATTCAATACCATCCGCAAGGTGGCGGGCACCGAGGCCCCCGTGCTGATCCTGGGAGAGAGCGGAACCGGGAAGGAGATGACGGCCAGAGCGATCCACGCGCGGAGCGGCCGGAAAAACGGTCCTTTCCTTGCCATAAATTGCGGCGCAATTCCCGAGGCCCTCATGGAAAGCGAACTCTTTGGCCACGAGCGAGGCGCATTCACCGGGGCCCATGTCGAGCGCAAGGGGCGGATTGAAAGCGCCGCCGGCGGAACGCTTTTCCTGGACGAGATCGGCGAACTCCCGCCCGCCCTGCAGGTGAAGCTGCTTCGGTTCCTGCAGGAGCGGTGCATCGAACGCGTGGGTGGGAGGCGGGAGATACCCATAGATACCCGGGTCATCGCCGCCACCAATGCCGACCTCAAAAAACGGATGGGCGAAGGAACTTTTCGCGAAGATCTGTTCTATCGCCTGGCGGTCGTCCAGATTCTCCTGCCGCCTTTGCGGAATCGGGGCGGCGACATTGAGCTTCTCGCCTGTTCGTTCCTGCAAGGATTCGCGCCCGAACTGGGTAGGAAGGGGCTGACTTTCTCCGCCGGCGCCCTTCGGCAGATTCGCCTCCATCCGTGGCCTGGCAATATCCGGGAATTGCAAAACTGCGTCAAACGGGCCGTCATCATGACCGCGAACAAGACCGTGACCGCCCAGGATCTCGAGCTCTCGACGACTTCCGCTCCCGAGCGCAACTCCTTTCTCAAGGACGCACGGGATGGTCTCGAGCGGAGCATGCTCCAGGACGCCTTGCGCAAGCATTCGGGGAATATCACCGCGGCGGCCCTGGAGCTGGGAATCAGCCGCTCAACTTTTTACGAATTGATGGAGAGACTCGGCGTCCAGAAGCCGGACGTTCCGAGCCAAGGTTAGGGCCAGGGCGTGTGTCCCTGTCGCCATTTCTTTCCAAAGTTGGCGGAGTCCGTGCCGCTATCCGGATCCGGGCCCGCCGGCAATCATCAGCTGAAAGGACAATTATGAAGACATGCCAATCGGTGCCAGCCCTCCAGGGCGAAGAGCAAAAGGAGCGTCACGCTCCGATGAATCGGATCCTCAGGATGACGGCGGCGATCGCGCTGTGCGGTGCGGTTGCCGGCTGCGGCACCACGGGAGCCACCGAGGCGGGAGACAATCAAGCCAGCAAGCTCGCGGGCTCCCCTGAGGGGCAAAAGTCCGCGTTCACCCTGCAAGCGGGAGACATCGTGAAAATAACCTTTCCTGGCGCTCCAGACCTGAATCCCGCCGAGCCGCTGCAGATCAGGAGGGATGGCAAGATCACCCTTCCCATCGTCGGCGAAGTGGCGGCGGCGGGCTTGACGCCGGCCGAGCTGCAAAGCGAGCTGATCGGGCTCTACTCCAAGCAACTGCAGTCGAAGGAGGTGGTGGTCGCGGTCGTATCGTCCAGCTTCTCGGTCTTCGTCGACGGCGCGGTGCTCCATTCGGGAAAAATCACCGTGAATCATCCGCTCACGATACTGGAGGCCATCATGGAGGCGGGGGGATTCGACTACAACAAAGCGAATACCGAGAGCGTCACGGTGATTCGGAAGCAACCTGCGACCGACACCTATGCCCACTACACCGTCAACCTGAAGCTGGTGCTGAAGGGGGAAGCCAAGGAGGTATTCTATCTGGCTCCCGGCGACATGGTTCACGTGCCTGAAAGATTTTCCTGGTTCTGACGCCGCGCCGGCCGCCTGCCCGATCGCCCGATGACCCCGACCCCGACAAATTCTCCCAGGGAATTCCTCAAGCGCTTTCCGCTGCTGGTTTCCGTCAAGAAAAAGCTATTTAAGGACGCGACCACGCTCGATGTGCTGAAAACCTTCCCCATTTTCATCCCTTATAGTGTGGGCTCCTACAGGGGAAACGCCTGCTTGACCATTCACACCATCAATCAAACGATGCCGTTTCTAAGCTCTCTGGCCTCGGCGCTGGGCCAGCGGAAGGCGGAAGTGCTCAATATTCGCGATTTCCCCGCCTCCGCAGAGGAACGGCAGGCGGCCGGCGAGTTTAAGAAATATTGCGATCGGCACGGCAGCGACAAGGCCAACTTCCATGACTACCACTATCTCTACGGTCCGCTGCTGAAGCGGAGGGAGGAAATAACGGGCGTATTCGAAGTGGGACTGGGAACGAATAATGTCGATGTGGCCTCGAATATGGGGGCGGCAGGCAGGCCGGGCGCGTCATTGCGGGCCTTCCGGGAATTTCTCAAGAATGCGAAAATATACGGGGCCGATATCGACAAGAGGATCTTGTTTCAGGAAGAGCGCATCGAAACGTTCTATGTCGACCAGACCGATCCGACCACGTTTTCGAACCTCGACTCGCGGATACCCGGCGACTTGGACCTGGTGATCGACGACGGGTTGCATTCGCCGGACGCAAATATTGCGACGTTGGCGTTTGGACTGGCAAAGATCCGGGCGGGAGGATGGGTGGCGGTTGAAGACATCGGTCCCGGCGCGACACCGGTGTGGGAGGTCGTATCCGCCCTGCTTCCTGATAACTTCCGACCCTACCTTATCAAGGCCGAGGGCGCGATGGTGTTTGCGGTCCAGAGACTCAGATAGGTTCGAGCCTGCGGTTTGGCCTGGGTTGCCGCATTGCCATGAATTCGGACCGGGCGCTTGCGAGTTCGGCCAGCCCTCAGGGCGTGACGGTCAGGACGAGCGTCGCCGTTCCGGTGCCGGCCGCGTTGGTGGCGCTCATCGGTATCGAGTAGGTGCCCGGGACGGTGGGCGTGCCCAGGATGCCGCCCCTGACGGTGTCCACCGTCAGGCCTTCCGGCACATTGGCGGCGTTGAAGCTCGTCGGCGAGTTGCTGGCGTAGATGCCGTAGTTGAGGTCGGAACCGGCCGCGAGGGTGTAGGTGAGGGGCGCCGTGATAACGGGCGCGCCGGCCGCAGCCGGGCCCCCGGTCGCCGTGCTGGCGGGCGCCCGGGAAGTGGCGACGGCAGGGGTGGATCCGGATCCCGTATCCTGAGAAGTCGCCGCGCTTCCCTCTGTCGGCTCAATGGCTCCGATGGACGGCGGGGATGGACGGCTTCGGCCATTGAAGTCGAGCGGAACAAGTGAAAGCGTGGCGCTTGTACCTGCGCCACAGGCCGGTGAGGCGCTGGAGATCGAGCCGTCCGCGTTGATCTCGAAAGTCGAAGGGTTGAGCGAGTTGGCGTCCTGTCCCGTCTCTTTTTGCCATGCCTCGAGCGAATTGGTCCATGTGCCCCCCATGTCGAACGCATAGTTCCCACCCGGGCCCTGTGCGCCGTAGAGATTCGAATTGAGCCCGCCCGCCGCGAACGTCCCCGCCGTGCCCTCGCCGAACGTGTTGACCCCGGAAATCAGGTTATTTTTGAAGATCGTTCCCGTCCCCGAATTGATGGACCAAGCGCATTGGTTGTACACGGAAGCTCCCAGGAACGTATTGTTTACGATCGTCCATCCATTGCCGGTGCAATTTAGGAACCCGTCGTTGATGTAGTTCCCAGGATTCTGGATGAAGACGTTGTTCGCGACCAGCCACCCCGCCGCCTCGGATGGGTCGTGGGTGTTATAATTCATCTCTCCGAAGATATAGGCCGTATTGTTGACGCCCCAGTCCCCGTCGAAGAGATTTTCGGTGATAACGGCGTTGTCGATCGGCCCCCCGCCGGTTCCCCAATAGGTGTGGATGCCGTCGTGATGATAGGCGCCATTGGGGGAATCCCAATTGGCCGTCGAACCGAAATGATTGTCCGTAACGGTGAGACCCCCGCGCCCAATGCCCGCAACGCCATGATCGTAATTGACAAAGGTGCAGCCGGCCACCGCCAGCGAGGCCCCCGAATTTGCGGTGCCGGTGATGCACCACGCCACGTCGCTGAAACTCACGTCGCCGATCAGCACGGTGCCGCTGTATCCATTGAGGTAAATGCCGGCGCCCTCGGTCAAATCCGCGGCAGGCGCGGGGTCGCCCGAGGCACGAACGTAAAGACTGCGGATCGTGAGGTGCTCAAAGATGAGGTTGGCGCCCGCCGGACTGGCGTAAATTCCGGAGGTGGCATTCTGCTGCGCCAGCTGCGTCCCGTTGTCGGTATTCTGAATGACGCCGTTCTCGCCGCCGTCGATCGTCAGATTGCTGATCCCGGAACAGGCCAGGGCGGTGCCGGAGGGCTGGGTCAGTGTCGTGTCGGGCGCGAACAGAATCGCGAGCGGATTCCCGGAAGCGCCGCCGTTCGGCACCACGATTTCCGAAGTTATCGTGCCAGACAGGTTCACGGTATCTCCCGCGCCCGTGGTGGTCGCGCTGGCATTATACTGAGCGACGGACCAGGCACTGGCGAGAGTAGCGCCATCAGACGCACCGGCACCCGACTGCGTGACATACCAAGTGGCGGCGCGAGCGAACGGCGCGAGGGCGAGGGCGGAGGCAAGGCAGAATACGCGTCTTAGGTTTGTTGACTTGGCCACCCGGACGCTTGTATCCGCCGCCGCTTCGTATCTCCGCAGGAGGCGACTGAGCGCGGCCGGGCGGGCGGCCTTGGATCGGCTCGAGCGGCCGAGGATGCCGAGGACGGCGGCGAGGTGTCCGAACTCGGCGTTCTTTTCAAAATAAACGTCGGCTCCCGCCTCCGCGCAGCCCGCCCCCAGCTGCTGGTACGGATGCATCGTCAGGACGATCATCACCGTCGCGGGCGCGGTGCGCCTTACCGCGCGCAGCACGTCGAGCCCACTGCCGCCCGGCATGTTGATGTCGAGGATAACGACGTCGGGCCGAAGCTCGGCGATGGCCGCGATTGCCTGGGGAACGGTTCCCGCCTGGCCGCCGATCTCGACGTTGGGCAGCGTCCAGAGCAGGGTAGCGAGCTTTTCGCGCACGAGGGCGGAGTCATCCGCCAGAAAGATGGAAAGCGGCCGAGGACGTGAAACCGATGAATTTCTCATGCCCCCAGATTACCGGGGCGTGGATTTGTCTAATAGACGGCCAAAGGCACGTTTTGGTGTAGGCGCTTGACGCGGGCTTGTAGGACTAAGGCCGACAAGCGGGGCATGGTATTCCCACGTGGCCAGGCAGTTGCGCGGGGCCGGAGCGCAACCGGACTCGGAGGGGGAAGCTTTCGATCTCGAGGCGGGATTGATCGACGATCTGATCGCCTACAGTCGCGGCGCCAGCGGCCAGTTACCCCTCGAGATGCGGGCCGTCAGTCTCCATTCCGTGCTGATGCCCGCGTCCGATCAGGTGCGCGCCGAAATCGAGGCGAAGCGCCTGAAGCTCAAGCTACCTCTCGGCGCCACTCGTCTCGAGCCTGGAGACCGTGCACAGGTTCGCGCGCGAATTAAGGCCGGCGACGCTCGCTGGCTCCGAAATGGTGCCTGGGCTCGACCTGGCGGACTAACCGCACTTCGCCGAAGGCCGTGCCGGTGGGCCGCGCCAACCTTACTTCAGCGGCACCGGCGCTCCGACCCCTGGCCGGCCGGGCCGGTTCACCACCAGTTGGTGCTGGAAGGCGTAGTGGAACAGCTCGGCACTGTTGTGCAGGCCCATCTTCACGAGCAGGCGGGACCGGTAGGTGCTGACGGTCTTCACGCTCAGCGACAGCTCGCGGGCGATCGCGCTGACGGGTTTACCGGAAGCAATGAGTCGCAAGACCATAAATTCGCGGTCGGAAAGGCGTTCATGCGGGAGTTTCTGCAGATCCGTGCCGAGAAACTCCGCTATCTTTTCGGCCAGCATCGGGCTGACGTAACGTCCTCCCGCCATTGCCTTCCGCATCGCGTGGACGAGCTCGTCGGGCGCGCTTTCCTTGGTCATGTAACCGGAGGCGCCGGCTTTGAGCAGGCGCAGGGCGAACTGATCCTCCGGATGCATGCTCAGCACCAAGACGGGCAGGTTCGGGCGCGACCGCTTGATCTCCTTGAGAATCTCGATGCCGCCCCGGCCCGGCATGCTGAGATCGAGCACGACGGCGTCCCAGTTCTCACGCCAGACGCATTCCAGGACTTCCTGGCCAGTGGCGGCCTCGCTGAAAGCGGCGCGTTTGAAAGCATCGGCGAGAATCTGCTTGATGCCCGAGCGGACAACCGCGTGGTCGTCAGCGATGAGAATTTTCATCCCGCTGCTCCTCCTGCGCCGGCGACGGCGGGCAGCGGCACCCGCAATGTCACCGTGGTCCCCTGGGACGGAAGTCCGAAAAAGAATATCTCGCCGCCCACCTGCGTCGCCCGCTCCTTCATCCCGACCAGACCAAGAGCCCTAGAGTTGATTTCGTGCTCGGAAATGCCGCGGCCGTGATCGCGAACGGTGAGAACAAGGAAACCCTCGGCTTGTTTGACCCGCACCTCGACCTGGGTGGCTTTGGCATGGCGCATGATATTGGTCAGGATCTCCTGAAAGATGCGGAAACAAGCCGTGCTCAGCGCGGGGTCCAGCGGCGGCTCGATCGCGTCGATCGAGACCTGGCACGGAACGCCCGTGCGCTGCTGGAAGTCGCCCGACTGCCATTCGATCGCCGCGGCGAGTCCAAGGCTGTCGAGCACGCCGGGGCGGAGTTCGGTCGCAATGCCTCTGACGGTGACGATGGTCGCGTCGATGTCCGCCGACATTTGCTTTATTTTGCGCTGGACCGTGCGCGCGCCGGGCACCTTTCGCGCCAGCCAGGAAAGGTCGAGCTTGAGGCAGCTGAGCGCCTGACCGAGCTCATCGTGCACCTGACGGGCGATGCGGGTCCGTTCCTCCTCGCGCACCGACTGCAAATGGTTCGTCAGGGCGCGAAGTTGATCGTGCGAGTTTAGCAATTTTTCCTCGGCGTGCTCGCGTTCGCGCCGCTCCTGTGCTTCCCGCAGGGCGCGCAGTGCGGACGGCCCAAGGCGGGCCAGATGCGTCTTGAGGACGCAATCGGTTGCGCCCTGCTTGAGCAGCTCTATGCCCACTTCCTCGCCCAGCACGCCGGTGACGAAGATAAATGGGATCTCTGGAGCCATCTTTTTGGCGAGGGCGAGCGCCTGGGGGCCCTCGAAGCCGGGAATGGAATAGTCGGAGAAAATCAAATCCGGCGGCCGGTCCTTCAGCTCGGCCTCGAAGGCGTCGCGACTTCCGACCGCCGCCAATGAAAATGCCAGTCCCGCCTCGCGCAATTCCTGATCCAGCGCGTCGATAGCGGAAGGGTTGTTCTCAATGACGACGATCCGCCGGACGCCTACCAGCGGCGGCGGAACCCGGGGCCTGGGTGCTTCGCTGTCACGGTTTTCCTGTATCGCGCTTAAATCCTCGAGAAGCTGAAATGGCGCGCCACGATCGAGCTCGTGCGCTACGCGCTGCTCGGCGGCCACCTCGCGAATCGCCTGGGACAACGCTTCCGCCGTGGTATGCTTTGCCAGGCAGCCGGCCGCACCCGCCGACAGGGCCCGGCTGACCTGAGCATCGTCCGGGGCCTCTGCCAGCATCACCACCCTCGTACGGGGAAGGACCCCGAGAATTTGTCTGGCGGCCGCAAGGCCGTCGAGCAATGGGATGCCCATATCCATCAGGACCACCGCAGGAGCCAGCTCGTTGGCCAGCGCCACCGCGGCGTGCCCGTTTCGCGCCTCGCCGATGACGACGATGCCGGCCTCACCCTTCAGCAGGTAGCGATAGCCTTCGCGCACAGCGAGGGAATCATCGGCGAGCAGGACAGTGATCGGTTGCATGGCCCTGGGGCCATGGACAGCAAAAAAGCGCCGGGGTTCGGAATCGCGGTTAGCGGTCATCGCCGCCGGCTAGAGGGGATGGCGCATAGGCCTTCTGCGCAAGGTCCCCGCCCAGGATCGCGCGGAAGGCCGCGAGGTCCTTGACGGCGCGCAGGGCGATGAGCTGGTTTGCCAGGTTGCCCACGGCCGTCCCCTCGAGGCGGAAGCTCACGACGGGGATGCCCGCGGCGTCGGCCGTCGCCTGGCAGAGGAGCCGGTTGCGCGAGCCCCCGCCCACCATGAGAATGCGCCGGAAACGGCGGCCGGTCATCCGCTCGAACGCGGCCTTGGCGTCGGCATGGCCGCGGCCGAGCGAGGCGCAGATCAGCCGGGTATAGGCGGCCAGGTTCGGCGGCCGGGGCAATTTCCGCCTTCGCAGCTGGGCGTCGATCGCCGCCTTCATGGAGGGCGGGTTGGCGAAGGTTGGATCCGCGACATCGAGCAGGGCGGCGGGGGCGGGCAGCTTTTCCGCGGCGGAAATCAGAGCCGCCCAGGCGCGGTCGCCCTCCGGGCGCGAGCGGAAGTCCTTCATGATGCCCTCGAGGAGCCAGAGACCGATCACGTTGGTCAGCGGCCGATAGCGGCCGTCGCCGATGCGCTCGTTCGCCACCCGGGCGGCCAGGGCCTCCGGCCCGAGCACGGGCTGGTCGCTCTCGAAGCCGACCAGCGACCAGGTGCCGGAGCTGATGAAGAGGTCGGAACCGTCGGCCGCCGCCGGCATCGCATCATAGGCGCAGGCGGTGTCGTGCCCGGGGACGGCGATGACCTGGGCGCCAGCCAACTCGGGCAGGCCGCGGACGCGGCCGAGCCGGGTGCCGGCCAGCACGGGCCGGGTGAACCACTGCGGCGGAATATGAAAATAATCGAGCGCGGCGCGGGACCAGTCGGTCGTGTGCACGTCGAGCAGCTGGGAGGTGCTGGCGATGGAGAGCTCGTTTTCCATCCGCCCCGAAAGCAGATAGTTGAAATAATCGGGCAGGAACAGGCAACGCGCGGCGAGGTCCGCCGCCGCCGGGCAGCTCGCCACCGTCTCCTCCAGCTGGAGCGAGGTGTTGTAGAAGACATTCGGGATGCCGGTCGCAGCGTAGATCCGTTGGAGCGCGGCGCGGGTCCCGGCCAGGCGCCGCAGCCCCGGCTGCGTGCGGGCATCGCGGTAGGCGTGGACGGGAAAGACCAGGCGTCCGGAGTCGTCCAGCAGCGCGTAGTCCACTCCCCACGTGTCCACGCCGACGGAGGCGAGCCGGGCGCCCCGCGGCAGCGACGCCGCGGCCCGGCGCAGTCCCGTCTGGACCTCGTGCCAGAGGGCGCCGACGTCCCAGTAATCGTGCGTGCCGAGGGAGCGGAAGGTGTTGGGGAAGCGGTGGGCCTCCGTGAGGGCCAGGCGTCCCTGCGACCAGGCGCCGAGAATGACGCGACCGCTGGTGGCTCCCAAGTCGACGGCGGCGGCGTAGGTGACGGCGGGCATGGAGCGTATAAAGGGCGAAATGGGGAAGGCGGAAAGCGGAAACGGACTGTCCCTGGTCCGCCCCCGGGATTTTCGGTTGCCAGGCCGCGCGAGCGGAGCAGGTTTGAACTCCCCATGCTGAATACCGAGCGCATGCCTGTCACCGGCAAACGCGTGCAGCTCATGGCCACGTGCCTGTGCGACGCCTTCTACGACGAGATGGCTGCGGCCACCGTCCAGGTCCTGGAATACCTCGGCTGCACCGTGGATTTCCCCGAAGGACAAACCTGCTGCGGCCAGCCGGCCTTCAACGGCGGCGACTGGCCCGCCTCGCGCCGCGTCGTCCGGCACACGGTGGGCACCTTTGCCGGCTCCGATCCGGTGGTCGTGCCCTCCGGCTCGTGCGCGGCCATGCTCTTCCACGGCGCCGTCCTGGAATTCGAAAAGGAGTCGGACCTGCCGGCCGTGGAAGCCCTCGGCCGCCGCGCCTGGGAACTGGGAGACTTCATCGTCAATGGCCTGGGCGTAAAGACCTGGCCGGGACGCTACGAGGCGGCGGTGGCGCTGCACCGGTCCTGCCACACACGGGGCACGGCCAGCGGCCCCGCCGTTTCCGCCCTGCTCGCGTCGATTCCGGGGCTGCGCCTGGCGGAGTTCGGGGAGGGCGAGCAGTGCTGCGGGTTCGGAGGCACCTTTGCAGTAAGCTTTCCCAACATTTCCTCCGCCATGGGCGACCTGAAGCTGGAGCATATCCGGGCCGCCCGCCCCGACGTCCTGGTCTCCGGCGACATGAGCTGCCTCATGCACCTGGGCGGCTTGGCGGCCAAGGAGGGACAGCCAATCAAGATCGTCCATTTCGCGCAGGTCCTGCGCGATGCGCTGAAAAATGGCGGCCTGATCTGACCCCGCTTCCCATGCGCTTCCAGCAGATCGACCAGTTCGCCTCCCATCTCAAGGCGGACACGCGCGCCTCCGTTTACCAGAGCACGAAGATGACGCACGAGAAACGGACGAAGATGCTCTTCGACCAGTTCGCGGATCCCAACCGGCTGCGGACGATCGCGGGCGAGATCAAGCAGCACGCCATCGAGAACCTCGACACCTACCTGCCGGCGGTCGAGGCCAAGCTGAAGGCCAACGGCGCCCAGGTGCACTGGGCCGCCGACGCGGAGGCGGCCTGCCAGAAGGTGCTCGAACTCATGCGCGCCCGGGGCGCCACCCGCATGGTCAAGGCCAAGTCCATGGTGAGCGAGGAGATCGAGCTGGCCGAGTTCCTCGGCCGCCACGGGATCGAGGCGGTCGAGACGGACCTCGGGGAATTCATCATCCAGATCGATCACGACCATCCGAGCCACATCGTCCGCCCGATCATCCACAAGAACCGCCGTGAGGTTGCCGTCTCCTTCGAGAAAAACGGCCTGGGCGCGTACGACGACGCCCCCGAGGTGATCACGCGCCGCGCGCGCCAGTTCCTGCGCCACAAGTACCTCCAGGCCGACGTCGGCCTGACGGGCGCCAACTTCGTGTCGGCGGAGAGCGGTCGGATCGTCCTCGTGACCAACGAGGGCAACTCGCGGTTCTGCCTCGCGGCCAACAAAGTCCATATTGCGCTCATCGGGATCGAGAAGATCGTGCCGCGCGACCGCGATCTGGCGCTGCTGCTGAACCTGCTCGCCCGCTCGGGCACGGCCCAGCAGCTCACCGTCTACACCGAGTTCATCAGCGGCCCGAAATCGCCGGCGCAGCCCGACGGCCCGGAGGAGATGCACGTCATCTTCCTCGACAACGGCCGGACGGAAGTCCTGGCCACGGAATGCCGCGACATCCTGCGCTGCATCCGCTGCGGCGCGTGCCTGAACGTGTGCCCGGTCTACCGGCAAGCGAGCGGCCATGCCTACCGCAGCGTCTATCCCGGTCCGGTCGGCGCGGTGCTCTCCCCCCTGCTGATGGGAGACCGCTTTGCGGAGAAGGCGGACCTGCCGAAGGCCTCGAGCCTTTGCGGCGCCTGCCAGGAGGTTTGCCCCGTCAACATCCCGATTCCGGACATGCTGCTGCGCCTGCGGGACAAGGCCAAGCGTGAGCACGTCTCCTCTCCCGGCACGCCGCCGATGGGCGCATGGTCTCTCCTGGCATCGCAACCGACGGCCTGGAGGGCGGCGCTCATCGGTGGCCGGCTGATCAACCACATCCCGACCAAGATGCTGCCCGTGCCGGCCCTGCGCGCCTGGGAGCAGAAGCGCACGCTGCCGGAATGGCGCGGGGGTGAATTCAGGAAGTGGCTGGCGCAACGCCGCAAGGGGAAATCCCCGTAATCGTGGCCGACGACCGCGAAGCCATTCTCTCCCGCGTGCGCGCGGCGCTGACTCCGCTGCCGGAACGGGCGGCCATGCCCGACTACGACACGGAGATCGCGGTCATGCGCAAATTGCTCGCGAACCGGGATCTCGTTTCCGTCTTCGCCGAGCGGATCAAGCTCGTGAACGGCGAGGCGCTGACCGACCCGGCGGAACTGGCGCGGCGCTTTCGCGCCGCCGGCTGGCTGCACGGCTACTGCGATCCGGCGCTCTGGCCGCGCCTCCAGCCGCACTTCGGCGGCGATTTCCAGGTCGAGACCTCCTTCGACCGGACCCGGATCGACGACTATGCCTTCGGGATCACGCGGGCGGCGGGCGCGGTGGCCGAAACCGGCACGATCGTCCTCAAGGATGCCAGCACCTCGAGCCGGCTGGGGGCTCTCGCCCCCTGGGCCCATGTGGCCGTCCTGCACCGCGCCGAGATCGTCGGCGACCTGCCGCATGCCATCGACCTGTTCGGCGACGATCGCAATATCGTCTGGTGCACGGGGCCCTCCAAGACGGCCGACATCGAGGGCATCCTGATCGAGGGCGTCCACGGGCCCGGGGTGCAGTTCGCCCTGGTGCTGGACTGAGGCGCTATTCCTGCCAGATCGTCACGCCGGCCGTGGGCACGTCGCGCCCTCCGGCCAGAAGGGTTGTGGCAGCGGGCACGGGAGCCGGCTGCGACTTCTCGGTGAAGTTCGTCGCGACCCAGAAGCCGTCGCGCCAATCGACCAGGAAGTCGGGCGCAAAGTTCCGCACCGCGACTCCGGCCCGCGTGAAGACGCCGCGGAGGAGATGGGCCTCGAGCGCGCCGTCCCGGGTGTCGACTCCGACATAGGTCACGGTGCCGCGGCCGAGCGCGCGGGTCACCGCCGCGATGCCGCCGGCGTAGTATTGGTCGGCATAGTGGGCTAGGGCCGTGGTGCCTTCATTGGGCGCCAACACCTCGCCCCAGGAGAACCAGTCGTGGCTCTGCCCGTCCGCCTCGACCTTCGCGACATAGGGAGCCGGCAGCGTGTCGTAGAATTTTATCTTTGCGCCGATAAGATCGAGGATCGGCGCCGCCCACGGACCCTCCCAGAGGTGGCCGCGGCGATCCTTCTGTCCGGTCCGGCAGGTGATGACCAGGTGGCCGCCGTTTTCGGCGTAGTCCTGCCAGCGCCGGACGAGCTTGGCGTTCACCAATTGATCGGCCGGCACCACCAGGAAAGGATAGGCGCTGAAATCCTTGTCCTCGGTGATCACATCCACCGGACAGCCGAGTTCCTTGAGCCCGCGGTAGTACCGCAGCATGTGCTCGACGGTGTCCCAGCGGACGCTCTGCTTGTGGTTGTCGACGTCCCACCGGCTGTCGATGCTGTAGAGGATGGCGGTGCGCCGGGCGGCGTAAGCGGCGGGCATCGCCGCGCCGGGGCGATAGCGCTGCCGCAGCAGGGCGATCTCCCGCGCGGCCTGGGCGTATTGCTCGCCGCCGGAGGTCGGCGTCACACCATCGGTGCCGACGAATCCGGAGTGATACATCTCCGCGCCCGCCAGAACCTCGCGGAAGCGATACGAGCAGACGAGTTTCGCGCCGGCCGCGAAAGCGCGCATGATCCAAAGGTGGACTGCGCCGGGGTAGGGCTGCGGGTTAACCTCGCCCCAGTTGACCTGGCCGGGTTGCAGCTCCATCAGGCCCTCGTTCCCGTTGAGGCTTCGGGTGTAATCGTGGTAAAACGACATCGAGGCGGCGCCGCCGAGCCGGAACCCCAGGGGGCCCTCATTGAGGTTCCCATGCGCGGGATAATGCGTCCAGGTGATGATCTCGAAGTCCTGGGCCGAGCGCGCCGGGTCGACCATGGGAAACATGTGCATGAAGTTCGTCGTGACCCATTGCCGGGGGTCGCAGTATTGGCGCAGGACGCCCGCCTGGAAGCGGAGATAATCCGCCGCCTCGTCGGCGAACCAGCGCTGGGCATCGAGGACCGCCTGGGGATTGAGCTGGGCGACGAGCTCATCCTGGTTGGGCAGGCGGATCTGGTCGAAGTTCTGGTACATCTGCGACCAGAAGGAATCGCCCCAGTCGCGGTTCAGCGCGGAGATCCGCTCGTACTTTGCCTTCAGCCACGCGTGAAATTTCACCTGCGAGGCCTCGCTGTAGTCCGGCTCCTTGCCGTAGTGACTGAGCTCATTGTCGAGCTGCCAGCCCCACACCGCCGGATTGTGCCCGAAGCGCCGCGCGAGCTCGGCATCGATCTTGCCGACGTAGCTCCGGTACTGCTCGGAGCTCCACGTCGCCTGCTGGCGCGTGCCGTGCAGCATGCGCCGTCCGGCCGCGTCGACCATCAGCACTTCGGGGTGGTTCTGCGTCAGCCAGACCGGCGGCGTCGGGCTCGGCGTGCAGAGGATGACCTTGAGCCCCTGGTCGGAACACAGCTTCACCGCTCGCTCCAGCCAGCCGAAGTCGTAATGGCCCTCCGTCGGTTCCATGAACGCCCAGGCGAATTCGCCCAGGTGGACGAACTCGAGGTTCATCTTCTTCATGTTGCCGATATCCCGCGCCCACTGGTCCTCCGGCCACGCCTCGGGATAATAATACACCCCGATCCGCATCAGGTCGGCGGTGGGGAACGGGGTGGTGGCTGGCGCGGTCTCGGCTCGGGAGGACGGGGTGGAAGCGATGAGCGCGCACGCGCCCAATATGGGGAAGAGCAGGCGTTTCATAGGGGTTGGGCCAACATGGACACCCGAACTTTCCAGAACAATGGTCTATTCGCCGGGCCGTCCGATCGTGAGGTTGAGGAGTTGTTATCTTACCCGGATGTATCGACCCAAAGTTGACGATAATCAATAAATATGGTTTTATGGGGTACTCTGAAAACAACCTTGGAGATTCCAGATTTGCTCTACCGTCAGCTAAAAGCCGCCGCCGCCAATCAGGGGAAAACGGTGAAAGCGATGGTCAACGAAGCGATCGCGGCCAAACTCCGTCAGCCCCAGGCGTCAGCCGAGCCAGGCTGGAAGAAGGGTTTTGGGCAATTGCGCCATTTACGGAAGGACACTCGCCAAATTGAGCGGGTCATCGCGGAGGAATTTTCCAAGATTGATCCGGAGGAATGGAAGTGATCCTCGACACTAACGCCCTTTCGGCGCTGGTCGACGGCGACGAAGCCTTGGCAGTCCGGCTGGCTGACATTCAATTTCCGGCGATTCCCGTCATTGTCCTGGGGGAATACCGCTTTGGCATCCGCAGTTCGCGGCATCGAGCTGCGCACGAGGCGTGGCTCGAGCAAAACCTGGGACACTTCGACGTTTTGCCAATTGTCGAAAAGACGACTCTGGCTTACGCCGAAATTCGCCACGATATGAAAGCGCTGGGCCGTCCCATTCCGGAAAACGACCTATGGATTGCCGCTCTCGCTCGCCAGCACCGTCTGGCGGTGCTCAGCCGCGACCGGCACTTCTCGCTCGTGCCCAAGCTGGACGTGATTTCTTGGTAGGTGGCGGCGTTGGTCAGCCGGGAAATGCCGCAAATACCTGTGCGAATCAGGCACTCTGTGGGTACTTGATTGTGGCAACAATGACAGATGACGCGGGATTGCTTCGACAATTTGTCCACCAGGGCGACCAGGCAGCCGTCGGCACGGCTGTCGTCATCCAACAGCAATTTCGAACGAAGATCGCGCGACTGACTGAAGCCAATATCAATGGCGATCAGCCAAACCCAATTGCAGCCCTAAAATCAGAAAATGGCCGGTTGCGCGCTGAAATCCACCGCCTGATGTTGGGCCAAGCTGCCACGGCAGCTACGTCCGCTGCATCCGAGGTCAATGCGGGCGGCTCGTTTGCAGGTTCACTGAACCAGTTGAGGATTCTCACCGACCTCCAATCCAAGCGACGGTATCTTATGCGACTCAGATTGGCTCGTTGATTACGGGATTGGTCAGCTTGCCGATCTTCTCGATCTCTATTGTCACCGTGTCGCCGGGCTTGAGGAAGACCGGGGGCTTGCGCGCGAAGCCGACGCCGTGCGGCGTGCCGGTGAGGATGACGGTGCCGGGGAGCAGAGTTTTGCTGCCGCTCAGGAACTCGATCAGGGTCGGCACGTCGAAGATCATGTCGTTCGTGTTCCAATCCTGCATGGTCTGCCCGTTGAGCACCGTGCTGATCTTCAGGGCGTTGGGATTCGGGATCTCATCGCGCGTCACGAGGACCGGCCCCATGGGGCAGAAGGTGTCGAAGCTTTTGCCGGTGCACCACTGGCCGCCGCCGAGGCGATTCTGCCAGTCGCGGGCGGAGACGTCATTGGCGCAGGTGTAGCCGAGCACAAAGTCGAGCGCGTTGGCCTTGGTGGCGTTCTTGCAGGTCCTGCCGATCACGACCGCGAGCTCGCATTCATAGTCGACCTCCTCGCTGGCCTGTTTCCGCGGCAGCTCGATCGGATCGCCCGGATTTTGCAGCACGCTGGTGGGCTTGATGAAGAGGACCGGCCGCTCGGGCGCGCCGCGGCCGCCCTCCTCCGCGTGTTTGCGGTAGTTGAGGCCGATGCAGAGGATGTTGGTCGGGACGATCGGCGCGAGGATTTTGCCGGGCTGCACCGCGCGGTCGGTGGCGCGGAATTCGCCGAAGAGGTCGCCGGCGATCTCGCGGGCGGAGCCGTCGGGTTGGAGGGCGGCCCAAGCGGGACCGTGGGAGCTGAGGTGTCGGATGATCTTCATGGAATTTTATGCGCCGGCCGGGGCCTCGGCGTAGGCCTCCATCCCGACGCAGGAGCAGACGAGATGACGGTCGCCGTAGACATTGTCCACGCGCCCGACCGCGGGCCAGAACTTGTGTTCGCGGACGAAGGGCGTGGGGAAGGCCGCCGTCTCGCGCGGATAGGCGCGGTCCCATTCGTTGGCGCAGACGACCTTGGCGGTGTGCGGGGCATGCTTGAGCGGGTTGTTCACCGGGTCGGCCTCGCCCGTGGCGACCGCCTGCATCTCGCCGTGGATGGCGATCATGGCCTCGCAGAACCGGTCGAGCTCGCTCTTGGTCTCGCTCTCGGTCGGCTCGATCATGAACGTGCCCGGCACCGGGAAGGAGAGGGTGGGGGCATGGTAGCCATAGTCCATCAGCCGCTTGGCGGCGTCCTCGGCTTCGACCCCGTGTCTCTTCCACCCGCGCAGGTCGAGGATGCACTCATGCGCGACAAAGCCGGTGCGGCCCCGGTACAGGACGGGGAAATACTCCTGCAGCCGGTGCGCCATGTAGTTGGCGTTCAGGATGGCCGCCTTGGTCGCGGCGGTCAGCCCCTCGGGACCCATCATGCGGATGTACATCCACGAAATCACCAGGATCGACGCGCTGCCCCAGGGCGCCGCGGAAACGGCCCCCACGGCTCCGTTCGGGTTGCGGAGCCCGGCCGCGGCGCCGAGCGGGTGTCCCGGCAGGTAGGGCGCCAGGTGCGCCGCGACGGCGATGGGCCCCATGCCCGGGCCGCCTCCTCCGTGGGGAATGCAGAAGGTCTTGTGCAGGTTGAGATGGCAGACGTCGGCTCCCACCTGGCCGGGCGAGGTCAGGCCGACCTGGGCGTTCATGTTGGCCCCGTCCATATAGACCTGGCCGCCCTGGCGGTGGATCACCGCGCAGATCTCCTTGATCGACCCCTCGAAGACGCCATGGGTGGAGGGATACGTGACCATCAGGGCGGCGAGTTCGCCGCGGTTGGCCTCGGCCTTCGCCGCGAGATCGGCCATGTCGATGTTGCCCTGGGCGTCGCACGCGACGGCCACGACGCGGAGCCCGCACATGACGGCGCTGGCCGGATTCGTGCCATGGGCGCTCGTCGGAATCAGGCAGACGTTCCGCCGGCCTTCGCCCCGGGCCTGGTGATAGGCGCGAATGGCGAGCAGGCCGGCATATTCGCCCTGCGAGCCGGCGTTGGGCTGGAGCGACACGGCCGCGAAGCCCGTGATCTCGGCCAGCCAGGCTTCGAGCTGGCTGAAGAGTTCGCGGTAACCGGCGGTCTGATCGGACGGAGCAAAGGGGTGCATCCGCGAAAAGCCGGGCCAGGAGACGGGCAGCATCTCGCTCGCGGCATTGAGCTTCATGGTGCACGACCCGAGCGCGATCATCGAGTGGCAGAGCGAAAGGTCCTTCGCCTCCAGCCGCTTGATGTAGCGCAGCATCTCGTGCTCGGTGTGGTAGCGGCTGAACACCTCGTGGGTCAGGAATTTTGAGGTGCGGGCATGGGGCGCGGGAAACCCGGCCGAGGACGCGGGCGGCGGCGGGCCGCCGGCTTTCCCGGGGCCGAAGCAGGCGATCAATTCCTGGATTTCCTCGACGGTGGCCGTCTCATCGAGCGAGATGCCGACGGTGGCGGCGTCGACGTGGCGCAGGTTGAAATTCCTGGCCGCGGCCGCGGCGTGAATGCGGTCCGCCGCGACGCCGGCGACCGTGAGGGTGTCGAAGACCGGCTCCGCGTTGACCCGGGCGCCGGCGGCACGCAGGCCGCCGGCAAGCAGCTCGGTGAGGCCCTTCACCCGCCGGGCGATTCTCTTCAGGCCCTCCGGACCGTGGTAGACCGCGTACATCGAGGCCATCACAGCCAGGAGCACCTGCGCGGTGCAGATGTTGGACGTGGCCTTCTCGCGCCGGATATGCTGCTCGCGCGTCCCGAGGGCCAGGCGGAGGGCGGGATCGCCCTGTGCGTCCCGGGACACCCCGACCAGCCGGCCCGGCATCTGGCGCTTGTGGGAGTCCCGGGTCGCCAGGAAGCCCGCATGCGGGCCGCCGAAGCCGAGGGGAACGCCAAAGCGCTGGGTCGAGCCGACCACCATGTCCGCTCCGAATTCCCCGGGCGAACGCAGCAGGGTCAGGGCCAGCGGATCGGCGGCGGCGATGGAGAAGGCGCCGGCGGCATGGGCCTGCTCAAAGAAGGCGCCATAGTCGTGGATCGAGCCGTCCGTCGCCGGATACTGCACCAGCACGCCGAAGGTCTCGGCCTCGGGCTGATATTTTCGGTGGTCGCCGACGATGACCTCCAGGCCCAGCGGCTGGGCCCGCATCCTCACGATGTCGATCGTCTGCGGGTGGCAGGTGTCGGAGACGAAGAATTTGTGCCCGGCGGCGCCCGACTTGAGGCGGTGGCACATCATCATCGCCTCGGCGGCCGCCGTCCCCTCGTCGAGCATCGAGGCGCTGGCGATCTCCATGCCGGTGAGGTCGCAGACCATGGTCTGAAAGTTGAGCAGGGCCTCCAGCCGCCCCTGGGAGATCTCCGCCTGGTAGGGAGTGTAAGCTGTATACCAGCCTGGGTTTTCAAAAATGGCGCGCTGGACTACCGGGGGCGTGAAAGTGTCGTGGTAGCCGAGGCCGATGAAGCTGCGGGCCACGCGGTTTTTTCCGGCCAGCGCGCGCAACTCGGCCAGCGCCGCGCTCTCGCCCGCGGCGGCGGGCAGCTTCAGCGGGCTGCGGCGGATATCGGCCGGGACCGCGGCGTCCACCAGGGCATCGATCGAGGGCTGGCCCAGCAACCGCAGCATCTCGGCGGTCGCCTCGTCGTCCTCGCCAAGGTGGCGCCGGGCAAAGGTGTCGGTGGGGGCAAGCAGGTCGCGAGGCAGAGGCATGCGTGGAAGCCAGTGACGGTAGGCACAGAAGCCCTCCGCGCAATCGCGATTTGGCGCAGGTTGATTAACAGCGCTATCTCGTCGCCACTCGCGAAATCCGGCGGCAATTATGGTTCATGCCTCCAGTCCGCCACCCTTCGACTCCGAAGTCCCGGGCGGCCTACATCGAGCGCCGTTTGGCCGAGCTTTACCCGGAGACGCCCATTCCGCTCGACCACCAGGACGCTTATACGCTGCTGGTCGCGGTCGTCCTTTCGGCGCAGTGCACCGACAAGCGGGTGAATCTGGTCACGCCGCAGCTCTTTGCCTTGGCGGACACCCCGGAGAGGATGGCCCGGGCCCCGGTGGCCCGCATCCAGGAAATCATCCGCCCTTGCGGACTGTCGCCGCAGAAGGCCAAGGCCATTGCCGGTCTTTCGCGGATCATCGTGGAAAAGCACGGCGGCCTGGTGCCCCGGACCTTCGAGGAATTGGAGGCGCTGCCCGGGGTAGGGCACAAGACGGCGAGCGTCGTCATGTCCCAGGCCTTCGGCTCTGCGGCCTTTCCCGTCGACACGCATATCCACCGACTGGCGCATCGCTGGCGGCTGAGCAACGGGCGGAGCGTTGAGCAGACGGAGCGCGACCTGAAGCGGCTCTTTCCGAAAGAGCAATGGAACAAGCTCCATCTGCGCATCATTTACTATGGCCGGGAGCATTGCACCGCGCGCGGCTGCGACGGGACGATCTGCGAGATTTGCGCCGAGCTGGCTCCATCCAAGCGGCGCAAGCCCAAGCATTGATGGCATTCGAGATTACGGAGCGCTCTCCGCGTCTGCTCACCCGCCCGTGCGGCGAGAAGGGAGGGTCAAAGGTCGCCTAAAGCCGTTCGCTCTCGGAGAGAGACGAACTCCGCTTTGCGTCTTGCGCGGAACCGGCGCTGACGCTCGGCGTTGGCGCGCCGTTTTTCATCGGACGACTTGGCCGGACGGCCCGCGCGTAATCCGAGCGGCAACTCGACGGATAGGGTGTAGAGATTGCGCCGTTTGAAAGGGAGGGGGGCTTGGCGCAGCGCGGCGAGGCGCAGGGCGAGATTGCCGGACTCGTCTGCAAACCAAGGTTCCGGTGAAACTCTGAGCGGCCCAAATGCCCATTTGGGCGGGACGGTATCAGTCCGCTCCGCGAGATATTCGGCGTAGGCGGCGAGCCACGCGTCCGCCGTCGCCCCACCGGGGAAACGGTTTCGAAGAACGCAAGGCGGGTCCGCCATCGTTGCGGCCACTTGGGGGCGCGAGGAGACACGTCGCAATTCGTGCAGCCAATCGCGCAAGGTTCGGCCAAAATCCTCGATGGACTTGGAGCGCTCGGCGATCTGCGCCAACGTTGTCGGCCGCCCGCTCATTATTGGACCGCCTCCTTAAGCAGTTGAACGATTACCTCGCGCTGGACGTTGGAGAATCCGTCCTGCGGAAAAAACCGATCGAAGACGGCTTCCACCTCGGGAAGGGAACGAAGCTCCATTTTGCGCAGAAGAAAGCGGATGTCTTCATAGTCCCCGGCATAACCAGGAAGCGGGGGCCGGCCGGCGCGAAGTTTGAGCGCAAGGAGGTAGGCTGCGGTGGGCACCGACACCTGCAACCCCGGACCAAATTCGTCGCCTTGCAAACGGCGCTTGGCCTCCTTTTCGGACAGAAAGAGGCGCACATGGTCGTTTAACCAATCTTCGGGCAGCTCCAGTTCCGTGGCCACCTGAACCGCAAGCCTTCCGGCAATTTCTGTCGGGTGAACCAAAGCATCCACGTCCAGCGTCGCGTCCCTCGAACCGTAAACCAAGGTGAATACGGCACCGCCATAGAGTGAGACCTCGAGGATCACTCCTTCGGCTTGCGCGAGTTCACCCAGGCGGCGCAACGCCCGGATGATCACAGCTTTCGTAAGAGGGCCATAGGGCATAGATAACACGTTACGTAACGATTTATCAATTTCAAGCGCGAAACATTCTACAAATCCATGCACGCGAATCGCCGCGCCCGTCGACAAAAACGCACTTGCCAGGGGACGGGGGGTGCTATGTGTTGAACCTTCCGTCGCTCCCAACGGGCGGCGGAATTCAGACAACCACAACCATCAACGGACTAGCGATCGCAAGGCAGCCCATCGGCTGACCTGGGTATCGACCGATACATAGATCTCATGAGTATTAGCGTAACTGCCAAGGACCTGCTCGATGCCGGCGTGCATTTCGGGCATCAGACCAAGCGCTGGAATCCGCGCTCCAAGCCGTATGTCTTCGATCATCGGCAGGGCGTGACCATCATCGACCTCGAGAAGACCCATGCGGCCTTGGAGAAGGCGTGTGAGTTCCTCACCGACACGGTCGCCGACGGCGGCAACATCCTCTTCGTCGGCACCAAGCGTCAGGCGAAGGAAATCGTGCGCGAGGCCGCGTCCGCGACCAATATGCCCTTCTGCGTCGATCGCTGGCTGGGCGGGACGCTGACCAATTACGCGACGGTCAAGAAGTCCATCGCCAAGTTCAAGAAGTACCAGCAGATGGAGACGGCCGGAGAGCTTTCCAAGCTGCCCCGCAAGGAGGAGTCCGCCGTCAAGCGCGAGATGGTCCGCATGCAGCGCAATTTTAACGGCATCGCGGAAATGGGCGGGCTGCCCACCGCGCTGGTCGTGATCGACATCAACCACGAGAAGATCGCGGTGGCCGAGGCGGCCCGCTGCGGCATTCCCTGCGTCGCCCTGGCCGACACCAATTCCGATCCGGGCCTCGTCTCGAACCCGATTCCGGGCAATGACGACGCGGTCAAGTCGATCCGCATCATCGTCGACACCCTCGTCGCCGCCATACAGGAAGCCCTGGCCCAGCGCGAGTCGCGCCGGACCCAGCGCGGCGCCGCCGATATCGTCAAGGCGCCCCAGCCCGACGGGGAGCCCGCTCCCGCGGCGGAGATCGATCTCTCGAAGGTTGTCCTTCCGGCGGACGTGGCCGTCGCCGTCGAGGGCGAGACCGATCCGGCCGCGATCAAGCGCCGGCCCCTGCGCCGCAAGGCCGTGGTCAAGGCCGAATAGACAATTGCAAACCCATACCATGAGCACAGTAACGACGGCCGCCGACGGCGGGGAGGGCGAGGTCCGCATCACCGCCCAAATGGTCAACGAGCTGCGCGGCCAGACGGGCGCGGGACTCCTCGATTGCAAGAAGGCGCTCACCGAGGCCAAGGGCAGCTTCGAGGAAGCCACCACCATCCTGCGCAAGAAGGGCGCGGCCTCGGCCGCGAAGAAGGCCGATCGCACGACGAAGGAAGGCCTGATCGAGAGCTACATCCATGTCGGCGGCAAGGTGGGCGTCCTGATCGAGGTCAACTGCGAGACCGACTTCGTGGCGCGCAACGAGGAATTCCGCGCCTTCGTCAAGGATCTCTGCCTCCAGATCGCCGCGGCCAGCCCGACCTACGTGTCGCGCGACCAGGTGCCGGAGGCCGATATCGCCAAGGAGCGCGAGATCGCGGCGGCGCAGGTGTTGGGCAAGCCGCCGGCGGCGGTGCAGAAGATCGTCGAGGGCAAGATCGAGAAATATTACTCGACGGTTTGCCTCGTCGACCAGCCGTTCGTCAAGCTGCCGGAGAAGACGGTCAAGGATATGCTGACCGAGAAGATCGCCAAGATCGGCGAGAACATCCAGATCCGGCGCTTCGTGCGCTTCCATCTGGGTTCCTGAGGCCGGTAGGGGCCATGACGCGCCTGCCCGAGAAACCGCCCCGCCCGGTGGTCTCGCGCTGGCAGATCGTCGGCCGCGGCCTGACCAACCGCTGCCCCAACTGCGGCGGTCGCACGCTCTTCCAGCCGGGCAAGCTCTTTGACGTCGTGCCGCAATGCCCGCGCTGCGGCCTGAAAATCGAGCGCGACGAGGGCTTCTTTCTCGGTTCGATGTCGCTCAACTACGGCTTCACCATCGTGGTTTTTCTGACTCCGGTCCTGATCCTGGCCTATAACGGGGTCATCGGGGCGACCGCCGCGCTCATCATCGGCGGCATCGGCGCCGTCGTCGTCCCGATGCTCTTCTACCGTTCGTCGCGGAGCTGGTGGCTGATGAATTATTATTTCGTGCTACCCCAGCATCTCCCCGCCAACCAGGCATCCCGGGTGGCGAGCGAGGACGAGAATCTGTAGCCGTCCCCGGCGCTCGACAGGCGGGGGGTGGTTCCTAAGCTCCGGGGCGTGAGTTCGACCCCTTCCCCCGGAGCCTCCTTTCGCGCCGCGCTCGCGGGCGAGCGGCCGCTGCAGATCGCGGGCGCGATCAACGCGTATGCCGCCCTGCTGGCGCAGCGCGCCGGGTTTCGCGCGCTCTATCTCTCCGGTGCCGGCGTGGCCAACGCCTCGTACGGGCTGCCCGATCTGGGCATGACGAGCCTGGACGATGTGCTCACGGACGCCCGCCGCATCACCGGGGCCGTCCCGCTGCCCCTCCTGGTGGACATCGATACGGGCTGGGGCCACGCCTTCACCATCGCCCGCGCCGTCCGCGAACTGGCCCGGGCGGGCGTGGCGGCGGTGCACCTCGAGGACCAGGTCGCGGCCAAGCGCTGCGGCCACCGACCGGGCAAGGAACTCGTGCCGGCGGAGGAGATGTGCGACCGGGTCAAGGCGGCGGTGGCGGCGAAGCCGTACGCCGAGTTTGTCGTCATGGCCCGCACGGACGCGGCGGCCAGTGAAGGGCTCGCCGGCGCCATCGTCCGCGCCCAGGCCTACGCGGCCGCCGGGGCCGACATGATCTTTGCCGAGGCCCTGAGGACGCTGGAGGATTACCGGCGGTTCACCGGAGCCGTCTCGGCGCCCGTCCTGGCCAACATCACCGAATTCGGCCAGACGCCCCTCTTCACGCTCGAGGAATTGCGCTCGGCCGGCGTCGCGCTGGCGCTCTATCCGCTCTCCGGCTTTCGCGCGATGAGCGCCGCGGCGGTGGACGCCTACGGGGCGATTCGCCGGGATGGCACGCAGAAGGCCGTGGTCGGCCGGATGCAGACCCGCGCCGAACTCTACGAGGTCCTGGGCTACCAGGCCTACGAGCAAAAGCTGGACGAACTCTTCAAGGCGCAGCGCCCCTCCCCGGATGGAAAACCCTAAGCCGGTGGTCAAGAAATCCGTCGCCCTCGCGGGAGTGGTCGCGGGCAACACGGCGGTCTGCACCGTCGGGCAGAGCGGCAACGACCTGCACTACCGCGGCTACGACATCGCCGACCTGGCGCGGGAGGCGACCTACGAGGAGGTCGCGCATCTGCTCGTGCACGAGCGCCTGCCGAACGCGGCCGAGCTCGGCGCCTACCGCCGCCGGCTGCAGTCGCTGCGAGGCCTGCCCGGGTCCGTCCGGGCGGTGCTGGAGCAGATCCCCGCCTCCGCCCATCCCATGGACGTCCTGCGCACCGGCTGTTCCGTGCTGGGCAACGTCGAGCCCGAAAACCTGCCGGCCGCGGGAGCCGGGCCCGACAGCATCGCGGGCGCCCGCGCCATCGCCGACCGGCTGCTCGCGGCCTTTCCTTCGCTGCTGCTCTACTGGCATCATTTCGCCTCGGGCGGCCGCCGGATCGCGGTCGAGACCGACGAGCCCTCTGTCGCCGGGCATTTTCTCCGCCTGCTGCACCAGCGCCCTCCCGCGGCGACGCAGATTCGCGCGCTTGACCAGTCGCTCATTCTCTACGCCGAGCACGAGTTCAACGCCTCCACCTTCACCGCCCGGGTCATCGCCGGGACCGGCTCCGATTTCCATTCGGCTATCACCGGGGCGATCGGCGCCCTCCGCGGGCCGAAGCACGGGGGCGCCAACGAGGTCGCGCTTGAGATCGCGGTGCGCTACCGCACGCCCGCAGAGGCCGAGGCCGACATTCGGGCGCGGGTCGCCCGCCGGGAAATCGTCATCGGGTTCGGCCATCCGGTCTACACCATCGGCGATCCGCGCAATCCGATCATCAAGGAGATCGCCCGCCGGCTCTGCGCGGAAGGCGAGCTGGCGAACCTCTTCGCGGTCTCCGAGCGCATCGAGCGCGTGATGTGGGACCTGAAGAGGATGTTTCCGAATCTCGACTGGTACAGCGCGCCGGCCTATCGCGCGCTGGGCGTGCCCACGGCGATGTTCACGCCGATTTTCGTGATCGCCCGCACCGCCGGCTGGGCCGCGCACATCGTCGAGCAGCGGGTGGACGGGAAGATCATCCGTCCCGGAGCGAACTACACCGGCCCGGCCAACCGCCCCTTCGTGCCGCTGGCGCAAAGAGCCTAGGCCGGTGGGCCGCGCCCAGATGTCATCGCCGATTTCCAACGTCCGGCCGCCCGCCGACCGGATCCTGGTCGAGATCGCGGACTATGCCCTGAAAGCCTCCGGCGCGGGCGAGGAGGCCCGCGACACCGCGCGCTGGTGCCTCCTCGACACGCTCGCCTGCGGCCTCCTGGCCCTGGACTATCCCGCCTGCACGAAGCTGCTGGGTCCTGTCGTCTCCGGGACGAGCATAACCCACGGCTGCCGCGTGCCCGGAACGGGCTATGAGCTCGATCCCGTGCAGGGGGCCTTCAATATCGGCGCCCTGGTCCGCTGGCTCGACTTCAACGACACCTGGCTGGCGGCGGAGTGGGGCCATCCCTCGGATAATCTCGGCGCCATCCTGGCCGTGGCCGACTGGCTCAGCCGCCACCACGCCGCCGGGCTGGTTCCCGCCGCCTTTGGCACGCCGCTGCCCGTGCGCGCGGCTCCGCTGCTCGTCGCGGATGTCCTTGAGGCCATGATCGCGGCCCACGAGATCCAGGGCGTCCTCGCCCTGGAGAATTCCTTCAATCGCGTCGGCCTCGATCATGTGCTGCTCGTGCGCGTGGCCTCCGCCGCCGTGGCCACCGCGCTCCTGGGCGGCGGCCGCGAGGCTGTGGTCAATGCGCTTTCCCATGCCTGGCTCGACGGTTCCTCGCTCCGCACCTACCGCCACGCGCCCAACACCGGCTCGCGCAAATCGTGGGCCGCGGGCGATGCCACCAGCCGGGCGGTGCGGCTGGCCTTGATCGCGATGACCGGCGAGATGGGGTATCCCTCGGCGCTGACGGCGCTGACCTGGGGCTTCCAGGACGTGTCCTTTCGGGGCCAGCCGGTCGGCCTGGCCCGTCCGCTTGGCAGCTACGTGATGGAGAACGTGCTTTTCAAGATTTCCTTTCCGGCCGAATTCCACGCGCAGACCGCGGTCGAGGCCGCCCTGCGGCTTCACGCGAGCGTGCGGGCCCGCCTCGACCAAGTGGTCCGGATCGAGCTCACCACGCATGAGTCGGCGCTGCGGATCATCGACAAGAGCGGCCCGCTGCACAATCCCGCCGACCGCGACCACTGCCTGCAGTACATGGCGGCGATCGGGTTGATCTTTGGCGAACTTACGGCCCGGCACTACGAGGACGGCGTCGCCGCGGATCCGCGGATCGATGCCCTCCGGGCCAAAATGATGGTGGCGGAGGACAAGCAGTACTCCCGCGATTACCTCGATCCCGCCAAGCGTTCCATCGCCAATGCGCTGCAGGTGTTTTTCGCCGACGGCACGGCCACGGACAAGATCGCGGTCGAATATCCGATCGGGCACCGCCGGCGGCGGCCGGAGGGCATTCCGCTGCTGGTCGAGAAGGCCCGCTCCGCCTTGGCCGCGCGCTTCGGCCCGGCCCGGGCCGGGCGGATGATCGACCTGTTCTCCGATCGCGCCGAACTCGAGAGCCTGCCGGTCCACCGCCTGCTGGACCTCCTGGCCAAGCCCTAGCCCGGCCCGGGCGGCCGCTACTTGCCCAGTCGGCGGAGCGCCTGGTTGAGCTTGGCGACGTCGCAGGCTTCCGGCTCGTAATCGGGGCCGAGCCACTCGCGCCATTCCCGGCCCAGGTCGGTCGTGGGCTCCTTCAGGCACGCCAGCATGTCGTGATAGGCCTCGGGCCCTCCGCAGTCCTCCGGCGGTCCCGCCCGCTCTCCGGCGGCGCAGAGCGGATAACGCGCCCCCTTCCGGGACGGCGGCGGCTTCTCGACCGTGATTTCCACCTGCCAGCCCTCGTCGAAGTTGTAGGAGTAGACGAAGCGCGCATGGTGCTCGAGGTCCATTTCGCCCAGGGTGACGTCGCGGTCGTCCTCGACGATGAGTCCCTCCTGCTTGAGGGGGTTGCCAAAGCGGAGATCCCCGAAGGCGAAGACATGGGTCTGGTAGTCGAACCACTCGAAAGCGATCTGGATCGAGTCGTGCAGGCGCGACAGCCACATCGATTCCCGCACGAGCAGGCGCCGCCAGATCGGCGGGCGGCAACCGGCGACCTTGAGATGCAGTGACAGCACGCGGTCGACCGGCTTGCGGACGCGGGCACCCTTGCCCTCATGGAGCGAAATCATCCCGCCATTGCAACGCCGCGCCGCCGCGCCAGCAAGAATTCGCCACGCAGAATTCGAGGTCTACCCGGGCCGGGAACCGCCGCGCGGCTGGGGGTACTAAGGGCTCGGGGCATCCGGGATGCCCAATTTATCCCTCGTGAAAAAAATAAGCGTCCTGCTCGCCGATGATCATACGGTGGTCCGGCAGGGCCTCCGGGCTTTGCTGGCGGCGGAGCCGGACATCGAGGTGGTGGGCGAGGCCGCCAACGGCCGCCAGGCCGTGCAGATGGCGCGACAGCTCAAGCCCGCCGTGGTCATCATGGACATCGCCATGCCGCTCCTGAACGGTTTGGAGGCCACCCGCCAGATCATTGGCGAGGGCCTCCCGAGCAAGCTGCTGATCCTGTCCTGCTACGCCGATGACGCCTATGTGCACCATTTCGCCGAGGCCGGCGCTTCCGGATACCTGGTCAAGCACACGGCGGCCTACGAGCTGATCAAGGCCGTGCGGGAACTCTCCAAGGGCAACGCGTATTTCAGCCCCTCGATCCTGAAGCGGCTCCTCGAATTCTATCGGGATGCCCACGCCAAGGAGCGGCCGCAGGCCGAGCTCCTGACCAGCCGCGAGCAGGAGGTCCTGCAACTCGTCGCCGAGGGACAGGTGAACAAGCAGATCGCCCTGACTCTGGGACTGGGCATGAAGACGGTCGAGAAGCACCGGCAGCAGCTGATGGACAAGCTCAACCTCCACAACATCGCCGGGCTCACCCGCTACGCGATCTCTCACGGCGTCGTCGAAAGCGCGGGGCGCATGAAGGAGGCGGCCGAGACGCGGGACGTGATTCCCATCGAAGCGGAAGCGGCGACCGCCGCGGAGCCTCCCTTGCCGCTATCGGACCGTTGAGGACGGCGGCGCCCGGCAAAGTCAAAAACCGGCTTTCGATTGGACGTCCCAGTGCCCGGGAGGCTCCCTAGCGGCGGCTGGGGTATGGACCTACTTCTGGCCGGAGAGAACACCCGCCTCCGGCATGAGATTCTCCACGAGTTGATGCGGGAAAGCATATTGCACAAGCTGGGCGTTGTTGGTCATGGAAATCCTATCGAGGAGGCGGACGCGGTAGGTGCTGACGGTCTTGACGCTCAGCGACAGCTCCTGCGCGATGGCTCCCACCGATTTTCCGGAGGCGATCAGCCGCAGGATGAGAATTTCGCGATCGGACAGGCCCTCGTGAGGCGAGGACCGCGTGTTGTTCGCCAGCAATGAAGCCAGCCTTTCGCCAAACCGAGCGCTGACATAGCAGCCGCCGCCGATCGCCTTGTTGACGGCTCCGACCAGCTCCTCGGCCGCGCTTTCCTTGGTCATGTAGCCGGATGCGCCGGCCTTGAGCAGACGCACGGCAAACTGGTCCTCCGGCTGCATGCTCAGGATGAGAACGGGAAGCTTGGGCCGCGTCTGCTTGATCTCCTTGAGGATTTCCAGGCCGCTGCGTCCCGGCATCGACAGGTCGAGAGTCACGATGTCCCAGGGCTCCTTCCAGACGCGCTCGAGCGCCTGCTGGCCGGTGGCGGCCTCGCCAAACGACGCCTTCTTGAACGCCTCGGCGAGTATGAGCCTCAGGCCCTTGCGCACCACGGTATGATCGTCAGCGATCAGGATCTTCATGGGAGGTCGGGTCGCGGGCCGGCCGGGATGGGAAGCGGCACGCGCATCGTCACCGTCGTGCCCCGGTCCGGCCGCCCCAGAAAGGTGACCTCGCCGCCCAATTGGGCCGCGCGTTCCCGCATGCCGATGAGCCCGATCGAACGGTTGTGGATCACGTCCTTCTCGGAAATGCCCCGGCCGTTGTCGCGCACGATCAGGACCAGATTGCGGCGGTCCTGCGCCAGCTCGATCTCGACCCGCGTGGCCCTGGCATGGCGGATGATGTTGGTGAGAGTCTCCTGGAAAATTCGGAAGCACACCGTGCTGAAGTCCCGGTCGAGTAGCCCCTCCGGCACGCTGATCTTCACGTCGCAGCGGATGCCCGTGCGCGCCTGGAAATCGGCCGCCTGCCAATCGATCGCCGCGGCCAGGCCGAGACTGTCGAGGACGCCCGGGCGCAGCTCCGTCGCAATCCTCCTGACGGCCTGGATCGTGGCGTCGATATGGGCGGACGTGGACTTGATCTTGCGCTGCAGGGCGCGGACGCCGGGCAGCCGGCCGGCGAGCCAGGACAGGTCGAGCTTGATCCCGGTCAGCGCCTGCCCGAGTTCGTCGTGGACCTCGCGGGCGATGCGGGTGCGCTCCTCTTCACGCACCGACTGCAGCCGTGCGGTCAGCGCCCGGAGCTGGTCGTGCGAGCGCTGAAGCCTTTCCTCGGACAGGTCGTGCTGGCGCCTTTGCTCGCTTTCGCGCAAGGCCCGGCCCACCGCCGGCGCGAGGCGCGACAGGCGGCTCTTCAGGACATAGTCGGTGGCGCCCTGTTTCAGCGTCTCGATGGCGATCTCCTCGCCCATGACGCCAGTGACAAAAATGAATGGAACCCTTGGCGCCATCCGCTTGGCGATCTCCAGGGCGGCCCGGCCGTCGAACGTCGGCAGCCGATAGTCCGACAGGATGAGATCGGGCAGCAGGCCGCCGAGCTCCGCCTCGAAATCCATCTGGGTGTCGACGACCGTCACCGAGATGTTCCGGCCGGAATTGCGCAGGAGGTGTGACATCAATGCCACATCCGCGGGGCTGTCTTCCACGAGGAGAATGCGCAGCGTCCCGCCCGCCGGTGCGGGCGGATTCCCCTCGGGCACGGCATCCCCTCCGGCGTGGCCATTCTGGTCGTCGCGGATCGCCTGGTCCGGCGCCGGGTCGGCTGACGCGGCACTTTTGTCGGTGCGCCGTCTCATGATCATCTGGGATCGCTGGAGGGGACGAAAGCCGCCGTGCGGAGGGAAAAAAGGGTCCTTGGATCGAAAGCCACTCCGAGGATGGCAACGGGTCCTTGGTCCAAGGCAAAGGCCGGGAGGTGGATGGTTGCTGCCATTCCGCTAACCGACAGCGCGGGTGGCTGGCGGCATGGGGGGGTTCTGACCCAAAATAGGCGGGGGTGGGTACTCCCACCCCGCCCATTTGGGTGGACACCCACTTTCAGCCGCGGCGCCCTGAAGGTATACTCGGATCGCCCGCGGGGTGACGTTCTCCACCCGAGGCAGGCCGATCGATCTTATGTTCCGGCCGGGCGAGCTGGTGTTCCTCATCGGCGGCAACGGCAGCGGAAAATCGACCCTGGCCAAGGTGATCACGGGACTTTATCCGCCCGCCGGCGGGGAGATCCGCCTCAACGGCCGGGTGATCGGCGACCACAACCGGGATGATTTTCGGCAGACGTTTTCCGCGGTGTTTGCGGACTATTTTCTGTTTGAGCGGATCATGGACGGCGCCCCCGCCGGCGTCGACCACCGCGCCCGGGAATATCTCGAACAACTGCATCTGAACCACAAGGTTTCGATCGAAAACGGCGTATTTTCGACCACGCAGCTGTCCCAGGGGCAGCGCAAGCGCCTCGCGCTGCTCTGCGCCTACCTGGAGGACCGTCCCTTCTATCTGTTCGACGAGTGGGCGTTCGACCAGGATCCCCTGTTCAAGGACGTGTTTTACACCCAGCTCCTGCCCGAGCTCCGGTCGCGGCAGAAGGCGGTCCTGGTGATCAGCCACGACGACCGGTATTTCCGCTGCGCCGACCGGCTGATCAGGCTGGATTACGGCAAGATCACCGGCGAGAGCCGGGGGCAGCGGCTGTCGGTCGCATAGGCATAGGCGGCGGGCCTCCGGATAGTAGGAGAGCACCCCAGCAACGCCGGGCCTCGGGGGACCATCTAAGGGGATGTCCGATGGAAAACCTATGACCAAAGATAAAACGCCCGCGAGGAGCCCGTGATCGGGTCGCCGATGGGGTGATCACCCAATGGCCCGAGTCCGCGAACTGGGATATGCTCACGCCCAGGCGGAAAAATAGGCTGCGACCAATATATTGCCATGATGACCGAAGCGATCGCCCAATCGGAACTGCGCTACCGCCGCCTCTTCGAGGCCGCGCACGACGGGATCCTGATCGTCGACCCGGACCGGCGCGCGATCGTCGATGTCAACCCATTCATGGTCAATTTCCTCGGCTACTCCCGCGATGAATTCATCGGGAAGGAGCTGTTCGAATTCGGGCTGCTCAAGGATGAGGCCGCCAGCCAGGCCGCCTTCCTGGAACTCCGGAAGAATGGTTTTATCCGCTACGACGACCTTCCGCTGCGGACGAAGACGGGCAGTCACGTGGACGTGGAATTTGTCAGCAATCTTTACGACGAGGGCGACCACCAGATCATCCAGTGCAACATTCGCGACATCACCGCGCGCAAGAAGATCGAGCACGAGCTGCGCATCGCCCGCGCCAAGCTCTCGCTCCACGCCGCGGAGCTGGAGAGGGTGGTAAGGCTCCGGACGGCGGAACTCCGCCTCACCAACACCCAGCTGGAGACTTTTGTCTACTCCATCGCGCACGACCTGCGGGCACCCCTGCGCACCATGCAGGGCTTCGCGCAAATATTGGTGGAGGAGCACGCGGTGAACCTGCCGCCCCAGGGCCGCGACTATGCGAAGTTCATCGACGCGGCGGCGCAGCAGATGGATCACCAGCTCACGGACCTGCTGGCCTTCAGCCAGATCAGCCTGCAAAAAATCGACCTGGCTCCCGTGGCGCTGGAAGACGTCGTCCAGAGCGCGCTCGCGGGCAGCGCCGAGGAGATTCGCGAAAGCCGGGCCCGGGTCGAGTGCCTCCCGCCCTGGCCCACGGTCCTGGCCCACGCGGCCACCCTGCGGCAGGTGCTGGTGAACCTGATCGGCAACGCCGTCAAGTTTGTCGGCACGGGAACGCCGCACGTGGTGTTGCGCGCCGAGGAGAGATCGGGGGGGATCGTCCGCCTCTGGATCGAGGACAACGGCATCGGGATAGCGGCGGAATTCCACGAGCGGATCTTTCAGGTCTTCCAGCGCCTCCATACCACGGAGTACTCCGGAACCGGCATCGGGCTCGCCATCGTGCAAAAGGGCGTCGAGCGGCTGGGCGGCCGCGTCGGACTGGTCTCGGCACCCGGGGCCGGCTGCAAATTCTGGATCGAACTTTCCCAGGCCCGCGGCCTGGCGCTCAAATCTCAACCGAAGGGGGAAGCACACTCATGACGACGGATCCCATTGTTTTGCTCGTGGACGACAGCGCGAACGACGCGCTGCTGATGGCCACGGTCTTTCAACGCACGGACTTCGACCAGCCGCTGCGGTTCGTGACCAGCGGCGAGGACGCCATCGCTTACCTGCAGGGCGTGGGCCGCTTTTGCAACCGCGCGGAATTTCCGCTGCCGGCGATCGTGCTGCTGGACCTGAACATGCCTCGAAAGAACGGGCTCGAGGTCCTGGCCTGGATCCGCCAGCAGCCGAGCCTCGGCCGGATCTGCGTCTACGTCCTGAGCGCCTCGAGCCGCCGGGAAGACACCGAAAAGGCCTTTGCCCTCGGGGCGAATGCCTACCTGGTCAAACCGGGCAACCTGGATGAGCTGTCGCATCTGGCGAGGACCCTCGTGGCCTGGATCAAGCTCGGACACTTTGCGGTCGCGCCCGAAGCGCGCCACGAGATGGAGCCCGCCCTGGCCGACCGCTCGGCCTGACCGGCGGTCCACGGGCCCGCCGGGATGGCGGGTGGGCGCTGCGCCGGCAGCGTGCCGGCCGAGCCTTTCCTGCTTTTCATCGCTTCGGACAGCATCTAGTCCGGACGCATGCAGTCGCGCTCACTTTGCGAATGAGCCCGCCGGCCGAACCCCCCGGGCAACGCGACGAGCCGCTGGCGGCGCCTTCGGGCCGGATGGTCGCGGCGGCTTCGGCCGGGCTCGCCGTGGCGACGCTGGCGGCCTATGCCGGCGGGTTTTCGGGGCCGTTCGTTTATGACGACATGTCATCGATACCCGACAACCTCACGCTGCGCCACCTCTGGCCGCTCTGGGGGCCGCTCTCGCCGCCGCACGGCGGATTCACGGTCGACGGCCGGCCCATGCTGAACCTGTCGTTCGCGATCAACTACGCCCTGGGGGGGGACAAGGTCGGAGGTTATCACGCGGCGAACCTGCTCATCCATGTCGTGGCGGGACTCACGCTGTTCGGCCTAGTGCGGCGCACGCTGCTCCAACCCCCTCTGGCCGCGCGCCTGGGCGCGGCCGCCCTCCCGGTCGCATTTGCGCTGGCGGCTCTCTGGATGCTGCATCCCCTGCAGACCGAGTCCGTGGAGTACATCGTGCAGCGGGCGGAGTCACTGATGGGGCTATTTTACCTGCTGACGCTGTATTGTTTTGTGCGGGGGATTGTGGGGCCTAACAGCGGGCAGCCCTCCTTCGCCAAGGCTTCGGCGGGCGAAAAGGCAGCCAGACGCGCGTCCCTTGGTTGGTTCGGACTCTCTTGGCTGGCGTGCCTTTTCGGCATGGGGACGAAGGAGGTGATGGTCACGGCTCCGGTGATGGTGCTGTTCTATGATCGCACGTTCGTGGCGGGAACGTTTCGCGAGGCGTGGCGGTGCCGGCGCGGGTATTACGCGGCCTTGGCGGCCACCTGGGTGCCGCTGGCCATCCTCGTCGCAGGCACCGGCGGGAACCGCGGCGGCACCTCAGGTTTCGATATCGGCGTAAGTTGGTGGGCCTATGGGCTGACCCAGTTCCAGGCCATCGTCCGCTACCTTTGGCTCGCGGTCTGGCCGCACCCGTTGATTTTTGAGTACGGGTCCTTTTGGGCGAGGCGCCCAGGCGAGATTGTGCCCTACGCGTTGGTCGCGGTGCCCCTGGCAGCGGCCACGCTGTGGGCCCTGTGGCAGCGGCCCATCCTCGGCTTTCTCGGCCTGTGGTTCTTCGGGATCCTGGCGCCCACCTCGCTGGTGCCGGGTCCCTTGCAGATGATTGCCGAGCACCGCATGTATCTTCCCCTGGCCGCGATCCTCGCCCTCGGCGTCACGGGAATCCACCAGGTGGGGGGGCGCCGCGGCCTGGCGGCGCTCCTGGCGGTTGCGGTTGTGTTCGGTTGCCTGACCTTTCGCCGCGATCTCGACTACCGCAGCGAGCTCTCCCTTTGGGGGGATACCGTGGCGAAGCGACCCTCCAGCCTGACCGCGCATTCCAGCCTCGGAGCGGCCCTCGCCGCGGCCAACCGCAAGCCCGAGGCGATCGCCGAATTCGAGACCGTGCTGCGTGGGCAGCCCAAGAATGCGCAGGCCCAGACCAATTTGGGAGACGTCCTGGCGGAGATGGGCCGGACGGCGGAGGCGATGCCCCATTTGCTGGCGGCGCTCCAGCTCAAGCCCGGTTACGCCGAGGCGCACGTCAACCTGGGCGCCGCGCTGGACAAGCAGGGCCGGACCGCGGAAGCCGTCTCGCATTACCGGGAAGCGCTGCGCCTCAAGCCCGAGTTTGCCCAGGCGCACAACGACCTGAGCGACGCCCTGCTGCGGCTCGGGCAGCCTGCGGCGGCTATCCGGGAGGCGGAGAAGGCCGTTGAGCTGAAGCCGGACTATGCGGACGCCCACTACAATCTGGCGAATGCGCTGGCGGAGTCGGGCCGGCTGATGGAGGCGAGGACGCACTTCGCCGAGGCATCGCGCCTCAAGCCCGGCGACGCGGACGCGCTGCACGGCTGGGGCAACGCTCTGCTCCAGGCCGGCCAGGCGGCGGAGTCCCTCGCGGCGTTCGAGGGCGCGGTGCGGCTGAACCCCGGCGATCCGGTCCTGCGCTATGATTACGGCAGCGCCTTGGCGGCGGGATCCCGCTTCGGGGAGGCGGCGCGGGAATTCGAGGAGGCCGTGCGGCTGCGACCCGACTATCCGGAGGCACACAACAATCTGGGCAACGCGCTGGCCCTGCTGCACCGCGACGCGGACGCCGTCGCGCAATATCAGGAGGCGCTGCGGCTGCGGCCCGACGATCCCCGCGCCCTCAACAACCTCGGGCTGGCCTTGGCCCGGCTCGGACGCCTGCAGGCCGCCGCCGCGGAATTTGCCGCCGCGGTCGGACTCGACCCCGATTTTCGGGAGGCGCGAGACAACCTGGGGCGGGCCCAGGCGCAATTGGAAGCGGCCGCGCCATGAAAATGAAACGGATGGCCGGCGCAAGCTGGCGCGGATGGTGGCCGGGCTGCGTCATCATCCTGGCGGCACTGGCCGCCTATCACGACAGCTTCTCCGGACAGCTGGTCTATGATGATACGCGATCGATCGTGGATAATCCCTCCATTCGGCATCTTTCGCCGGCGGCATTGGCGCCGCCATCCGGCGGCCTGACGGTCAGCGGCCGGCCCGTGCTCAACGTGTCGCTTGCCTTGAACTACGCGCTGAGCGGGACGGACGTCTGGAGCTACCATGCCCTGAACCTGCTCGTGCACATCCTGGCGGCGCTGGCGCTCTACGGGATCGTGCGGAGGACGCTCGTCCGGGTGGCAACCCGGGCGAGCGCCCGCCGAAGCCTTGGCGAAGGAGGGCCGGGCTACCTTCGCCGAATCGATCCCACCTTCTGCGCCTTTGCCATCGCTCTCCTTTGGGCCGTGCATCCGCTGCAGACCGAGGCGGTGCTCTACGTCGTGCAGCGGGCGGAATCGCTGATGGGGCTGTTTTACCTGCTGACGCTGTATTGCTTTATCCGGTACGCTGGAGAGCGATCCCCCGACGCTGAAGCTAAGGCGGACGGGGAGGCCGGCGGTAAAATCTGGGCTTGGCTCTCAATCGCTTGCTGCCTCCTCGGCATGGGGACAAAGGAGGTGATGGTTTCGGCGCCGCTGATGGTGCTGCTCTATGATCGCACGTTCGTGGCGGGGACATTTAGACAGGCGTGGCGGCGGAGGCGCGGGTACTACGCCGGGCTGGCGACGACCTGGCTTCTCCTGGTGGCCCTGGTTGCCGCCAGCGGCGGAAACCGCGGCGGCACTTCTGGCTTCGGCACCGGCGTGGGCTGGTGGGCCTATGGGCTCACGCAGTTTGAAGCCGTTGCCCACTATCTGGCGCTGTGCTTTTGGCCGGCCCCGCTGGCTTTTGATTACGGACCGTTTTGGGTCGCACCGGCCGTGCAGGCCGTGCCCTATGCGCTCGTGGTGCTGCCTTTGGCGGCGGGCACAGCCTGGGCCCTCCTCCGCCCCGCCCGGCGGGGCGTGGGAGGGCAGGAGCTCGGCCTTCCCGAGCGAGGCCCCGGTTTGGCCGGCCAAACCCGCGGTTTCGCCGTGCCAGCCCTTGGCTTTGCCGGGGCTTGGTTTTTTTCGATCCTGGCCCCGACTTCGTTGGTGCCGGGAGGAATCCAGATGATCGCCGAACACCGGATGTATCTTCCGCTGGCAGCGGTCCTCGCGGCGGCAACGCTGGCGATCTTCTCCGCGTTGGGCCGGGTCGCCGGCCTGGTACTGGTTCTGCTCGCGGCGCTGGGCCTTGGTTTGGCGACCGAGCGGCGCAGCCTGGTTTACCGGACCAATCTGGCTCTTTGGGCGGACACGGCCGCAAAGCGGCCCGGCAACGCCTTCGCCCAAAACAACCTGGGCAAAGCCTTGTTCCTCGCCGGGCGCGTGGCGGAGGCGGAGGCCCATTACGCCCGGGCGCTCCAGCTCGATCCCGGCGATGCGCTGGCCCATTACAACCTCGGCAACATTCGCGCCAATGACGGCAGGCTGCCGGAGGCTATCGCCGAATATGGTCGGGCGCTCCGGCTCCAGCCGGATCTTTTCGAAGCCCACAACAACCTGGGCCTGGCGCTCGTCAAGGCCGGCCGCCCACTCGCCGCCATCGCGGAATTCGAGGCTACCCTCCGGCACGAGCCCGATTCCTTCGAGGCCCATTGCAACCTGGCCGACGTCCTGGCGCAGGTTGGCCGGGTCCCGGAAAGCATCGATCAATACGAGCTGGCCCTGCGGCTCGAGCCGAATGCAGCCGCCGTGCACGAGAACCTGGCCATGGCCCTGGCCCAGGCGGAACGCGTGCCGGAAGCCATCAGCCACTTTGAGGCCGCCGTGCGGATCGAGCCAGGCGACGCCGACCTGCATTATAACCTCGGCCTGGTCCTGGGCCACGCGGGGCGGGCGGACGAGGCTCGCGTCCAGTTCGAGACCGCGGCGCGCCTCCACCGGGGGATCGGAGTTGATCCGGGCCGGCCCTGACATAGAATCGCACGAATATGAAAACGCACCTTGCCGCGCTCGCCATGATGGCGGCTGTTTTCGCCGCTTTCACCATGTCCGTCCGCGCGCAGGATCAAAGCGGGTCGGCGAAACCGTTCGATGTCACCATCCAGGGGCAGGTCCTCAAACCGGGCCATTATTCCGTGACGGCCGATCTCACGGTGATCGATGCAATCGAACTGGCGGGCGGCTTCACCGTGCAAGCCCTGCGCAGCACCGTCAAGATCACCCGCGCGCCCAAGGCGGGCGGCGCGGCGCAGACCACGACGCTGGACTACTCCGACTTTGCGCTGAACAACAACAACGCCCAGTTCAAGCTTCAGCCCGGCGATGTGATTTTCATCCCGGCCGATCCGACCTACGGAAAGTGAGGGGCTAGGTCGGGGGCGGCAGCGCATAGACGGTCAGGGGTCCAAACTGGCGGCGGCGCAGGTACCTCGTCCCGGCCAGTCCCGCCGGCGTCAGGGTGAACCGGAACGCATCGATCAGCAGATAGCGCCGGACGGGAAATTCACCGGTCGGTGCCCAACGCGTTTCCCGCGACTTCAGGTCGAGCAGGAACCGGTATTCGGGCGGCACGATGCCGCCCGGGTGGGCACCGTCCAGCAGCACGGGAAGGCCGCCCGGACCATCCTCCAGCACGAAATTGATCGCGGCCGCCTTGTGCGCGTAGGCGACGCCATAATCCGCGGGGGCGCCCCCTCGCGACGCGATGGCCCGATAGAGGGACCCGTCCAGCCACGCGTATCCGGACAGGCACGCGGCGAGCAGCGCCCAGGCGGCCGCCGGCCAGCGCTGGCGCAACCACTCCAGCGCGGCCGCCAAGCCCAGGAAGACCAGCGGGTACAGAACGACGAAATAATGAATGAACGGCACCGCGCCCGTCAGGGCGAGGCCCAGGGTGGGAAGGACGAACCAGGCCGCCAGCATGAGCCGGGCGGAGAAAGCCGGCGACGCCCGGTCGCGAATGCACAGCCAGATCAGCCCGCCGAAACCCGCCAGTCCCGTGGCGATGGCGAAGGGAAAGACCAGACCCGCCTGGCTGCCCACGAGCTCCGCGGTCTCGTCGGCGCCAGAAACCGCGAGTGGATAACGCAGCGCCAGCAGGAGCCTTTGGCCCGCCGGGACCAAGCGGGCCGATTCGGCCCTCCAGGCACCGAGGTGGGCAAAGTCCCCGCCTCGCGTGCGGGCGAGATGGAGGAGATAGGGAGCACAGAGCAGGAGCGCCGCGCCGGTCCCCAGCGCCAGCCAGCGGGCACGGATGGCGGTGCGGCCGGCGGCGAGCAAGCCGACCAGCGCGCCAGCCAGGATCAGGGCTGATAGGTGCAGCTGCATCGCGACGGCCGCCAGGACGAGCAGCCAGGCGAGCGAGCGCGGCCGGCGGTCGACCAGAAAGGCATGGGCCGCCAACAGAAAGCCGCCGACGAAAACCGGCAGCAGGTCCTGCGCCCAGATCTTGCGGGAAAAGATCACCGCCCAGGGTGCCAGGGCATAGAGCGACGCCGAGGCCAGGGCCACGAAAGGTGAAAAATAGCGGCGCCCGAGCAGGTAGCAGATTCCCACCGCGGCCACGTTGCTCAAGGCGATGAAGACGGCCGCCCCGAACGGATCCCGGATAAGGAATAACGGCAACGCCAGCAGGTAGATGAAGAGCGGGGGGTTTGGCACACCGACGCTGGACAGCAGGCCGGTGAGGGGAAAGTCGTGGCCGGTGGGACCACGCCCCCGGAGGTCATCGACGACGACGAGCGCCAAACGGCAGGCCTCGGCTTCGTCGGCCTTGAACTCCATCAAATCGAGCCGCCACAGACGCGCCAAAGCCGCGACCGCCAGGATGCCGATGAGAAGCCCGCGCCGTGCCGGACCGCCGGTCCAGGCAGGGGCGGCCGGCGGGGTCGGAAGCGGCGCAGTGCTGCTCAATCGATCAACGGCGGCCCGGCCATCCGGTCGATGATGCCCTCGGCGATGGCATACCGCGTCAGCCCCGCGACGTCGTGGATGTTGAGCTTGTCCATGGCATGCTGGCGGTGTTTTTCCACCGTCTTGATGCTGACTCCCAGATCCGCCGCCACCTGCCGGTTGCCGTTGCCCTCGGCCACGAGTTGGATCACCTCCCGCTCGCGGGAGGTGAGGGGCACGGGGGTCATGGGCCGGACCGGGCCGCCGTCCTTCGACGAGGCCGAACGGCTCGGCTCGCGGATGCGCTTGGAAATCGCGGGGCTGAAACAGGCGTGGCCCCTATGCGCCGCCCGCACGGCCTTGAGGAATTCAGGGGCGCCGGTCTGCTTGAGGAAGTACCCCACCGCGCCCGCCTCGATCAGTTCCTGCACGAACCTGTCGTCGCTGTAGGATGACAGGATCAGCACCTTCGTCCGCGGCGACTCCTTGGTGATGCGGCGGGTGGCCTCCAGCCCGTTGAGCTGCGGCATGGCGATGTCCATGACCACGACGTCGGGCTGCAACTTCTGCGCCAGCTCCACCGCCTGCCGCCCATTCTCCGCGTCGCCCACGACCTCGAGGTCGGGCTCGGTCTGCAGGAGCATGCGCAACGCCTCCCTCAGCACCATGTGATCATCGACCAGGAGGATCGTTATTTTATTCATCCTCAGCCCAGACGGCTCTCCAGCCTCCCCGACGGCTCCGAACGGGTGAATCCCTTCTCCAGCGCATAGCGAATGAGCGCGTGGTCCTCGACGACGGCAATTTTCAAGGTGGCGCCAACCTAGGGGCGAATCGGCACAGAGGCAAGTCCGGCGGCGTCTGGGCGCCCGCGGCGAATAATATCTTCGCCCACCCGAGGGCACTTTGCATCGCGGCCCTGGTCCGCGTATCTGATGAGGCCGATCAGGATTCTCCTTGTGCGCCTGTCCGCTGCTTCCCGGTCCGCGGTCCTGGCCGCAGCCCGGAAGGCATTCGCCGAAGCGGAGATCGTCGAAGTCGGAACCGTGGACGAGGCCGGGCCGGCCGGGCCAGCGCACCACCGCGAACTGCTGGTGCTGGCCGAGCCCGACGCCGCCGCGGCCGCCGCGGCGGCGCAGGCGGTCGGGGCCGACGGGTCACCGCGCTGGGCCGTGGTCATGCTGGGCGGCGATTCGGCCGACGTGGCCGAGACGGTGCCCCCCGAGGAATGGCGGCCGCCGCTGCTCGCCCGGGTCTTCCGCTCCGCCGTCCGGCAGCACGAGCTCTGGTGTGAAAATCTGCGGCTGCAGGGCGATCTGCGCACGATCGCCCGCCGCATCAGCCACGACTTGTACACGCCGATCGGGTGCATCCTAACGAGCGCCCACGTGCTGAAGGTCAGCCTGTCTCCGTCCGCGTTGCGCTCGGTCGCGATGGTGGTGGGGAATTTCGAGGAATCCTGCGGCGAGATCTCCCGGATCATCGACCGCGTGAGCTTCGTGCTGCGGGCCTCGGCCGATCCCCTTGCTCCGGCAGGCGTCGCCATGGCCGAGGTGGTGGCGGGCGTGCTGCGTGAGCTGGCGCCAGAGGTCCGGAAAGTCGGGGCCCACGTGGCCCAGCCGGCGTCCTGGCCGGAGGTGACCGGTGTGCCGCCTTGGCTCCATGTGATCTGGTGGAACCTCCTGAAAAACGTGCTCGTTCACGGCGGTCCGGAGCCGCGGGTTGAGCTGGGCTGGGCTCACGAGGGGGAAGTCTGCCGGTTTTCGGTCGCGGACCGCGGCGGCGCCATCGAGCCCTTCATCGTGGCCAGGCTCTTCCGGCCCTTCGACCAGCTGCACGCGCTGGCCGCCCCGGGTCTCGGCTTGTCCATTGTGCACCGGCTGGTCGCCTTGCAGGGCGGGCGCTGCGGCTACGAGCGCCGCGGCGATGGCTGGTCCGTCTTTTACTTCACGCTCCCCGAGGGGGCGGCCGGAGATAGGATGGTCAAATTTGACCGAGGCGCGGCCAATCTGTCACCGCGGCCTCGCCTGGGGCGTCACTTCATGGGAGGCGGCGAGCCCTAGTTGCGGTGCGGATGACCGGTTGGCTTTTTGGGTCGGCCGAACCGGGAAGGGGCTATCGTCAGCTGAATCGAATGCAGGCATTTTTTAAGACTCAATGGGCGGGGGGAATTTTGCTCCTCTGCTTTGGCCTGCCCGAGATTTTCGCCCAGGGCGCCTTGGTCCCGGCGGCCCGCGCCCAGCCGGCGTCGCCGGCCGCGCTCTTCGTCGCAACCCTTCGTCCCACGGCGGACGCGCCGGACTCCACCGCCTACGGCTCGGCCACGCTCCTGCTGGCCCCGGACGGGCGGCATGCCCGGGTCAGCGTCACGTATTCCAATCTCACGTCCATCCGGGTGAGCTCATATCTCAAGCTGGGCGCGCCCCGGCAGGACGGGGTCTATCTGATGAATATCGCCGGGGGGCAGCCGGTGGCATTCGCCTGGGCCCTCCCGGCCACCGGCAACCTGACGACGGAGGACTTGCAGAAGGCGCTCAACGACGGGCTGATCTACGTCGCCATCGATACCAAGAACCACCCCGCCGGCGAGCTGCGCGGGCAGTTCATCCGCGCGACCGGATCGGCCATCTTCATCCCGCCCGCGCCCCCGCCGAAAATGCCCGGGGGGCCGCCGACGCCGGCCGAGGCCGCGCGCTTCCTGATTCAAGCCACCTTCGGCCCGACGCGCGGTCAGATCGACGACCTGGTCGCGGCCGGGCTCGGCCCGTGGATCGACGAGCAGTTGGCGATCGGGGCCAGCTCGCAGCTCGAGGCCGCGCGTGCGGACTACCGGGAATTTCCGCCGGGCACCCCCAAGCCGAAAATCGGCCAGAATAACCGCCAGGAGGCGTGGTGGCGGACGGCCCTGACCGCGCCGGACCAATTGCGGCAGCGCGTCGCCTTTGCGCTGAGCGAAATCCTGGTCATCTCCGACGTGAACGACGCGGTCGCGAACAGCCCGGAAGGGGCGGCCAATTACTACGACCTGCTCGCGCGCGATGCGTTCGGGAATTTCCGCCGGCTCCTGGAGGACGTCACGCTCAGCCCGATGATGGGCGCGTACCTCAACGTCTTCCGCAACGCGAAGGGCAATCCGGCCAAGCAGACCAGCGCGGATGAAAACTACGCGCGCGAGGTCATGCAGCTCTTCACGATCGGCCTCAACGAACTGCAGCCGGACGGAACGCTGAAGCTTGGCGGGGACGGCCTGCCGATTCCCACCTACGATCAAACGACGATCACCGAGATGGCGCGCGTGTTCACCGGCTGGGCGGTCTATGCGTCGGCCGCCCATCCGAACTTCTTTGGCGGCCGGGCCAATTACATCGAGCCCATGATGCTCTACCCCGGCTTCCACGACGACGGTCCCAAGGCGATCGTCGGCGGAGTCCGGATCCCGGCCCATCTCGGCGGAACCCGCGATCTCCAGCTCGCGCTCGATGCGCTGTTTCGCCATCCGAACACCGGGCCCTTTATCTGCCGGCAGCTGATCCAGCGGCTGGTGACCAGCAACCCCAGTCCCGGTTACGTCTATCGCGTTTCCCGGGTCTTCGCCGACAACGGCCAGGGAGAGCGGGGCGATCTGGGGGCCGTCGTCCGGGCCATCCTCCTCGATTACGAGGCCCGGTCGCCCAGCGTGACGCACGACATGGGGTATGGAAAAATGAAGGAGCCCCTCCTCCGGGTCACCGCGCTGCTGCGGGCCTTCGAGGCCTCCGCCCGAAACGGGCGCTATTATATTCCCAATCCGGAATACCAGCTGGGACAGGCGGCGCTGCGATCGCCCACGGTCTTCAATTTCTTCGAGCCCGACTACGTCCTGCCCGGGCCCCTGGCCGCCGCCGGGCTGCACGCCCCGGAATACCAGATCTTCAACGCCAGCACGGCCATCACGGTGCCCAACTACCTGCAGAGCTTCATTTTTACCGCGGCCCAGCCGCCCGAGGCCGCCCTGGTGCTCAAGCTCGATCCGCTGTTGCCCCTGGCGGACCAGCCTGGCCAGCTGCTGGATTATCTCGATCTCGTGCTCTGCGGCGGAGCGATGGAGCCGGATGCGCGCCGGCGGATCGAGCAGGCCCTGGCCGAACTTCCCCCGAGGGACTCCGATCTCGACCGGGTGCGCTGCGCCCTCCAGCTCACCGTCACCTCGCCGGCCGCGGCGATTCAGCGCTGATCCCGATTTTTTCCCATGAACCCATCGATTGCTCCCGAGTTTTCCCGCAGGAAGTTTATCGGCGCCTGCTGCGCCGCGGTCGGCACCACCGGCATGCTGTCGGCCCTGGCCCAGCTGCGGATGATCGGCGCGGTCGCCGACACCGGGACTGGGGCCGGCCCCGCCGGGGCCCCGGCGGGCGATTACAAGGCCCTCGTCTGCCTGTTCCTGGCCGGCGGCAACGACTCGAACAATCTGCTCATCCCCAACGATCCGGCCGGCTACGCGGCCTACGCCGCCGCGCGCAGCGTGCTCGCGATCCCTCAGGGGGAGCTGCTCGCCCTGGCGCCCCACACCACGGATGGACGAAGTTTCGCCCTCCATCCCGCGCTGGGCGACGTGCGCGGCCTTTTTGCGGATGGCCACGCCGCACTGCTCGCCAATGTCGGCACGCTGGCGGCGCCGACCTCCAAGGCCCAGTACCTCGCCCGCTCCGTGCCGCTGCCCCGGCAGCTCTTCTCGCACAACGACCAGCAGGTGCAATGGCAGAGCAGCCTGCCGGACCGGATGTTCGCCAGCGGCTGGGGTGGCCGGCTCGCCGATCTGACCAATGCCTTCAACGAGAGGAGCGATATTTCGATGTCGATCAGCCTGGCGGGGCAAAACGCCTTCCAGGTCGGCCAGACGGTCACGCAATACGCCGTCAGTCCCAACGGCGTCGTGCAGCCGGCCTATGCGGGCGGCGCGATCGGAGCCATCCGCTTCCACGCCCAGACCGACCTGCTCAAGGACGACGATGACAATCTCCTCGGCGCCGCCTTTTCCGGCCTGACCACGGGCGCGATCGCCGACAGCGCCCTGCTCGCGTCGATCCTCCAGAAGGAAACCCCCCTGCAGACTGAATTTCCGAAGGGCGGCCTGGGCGGCCAGCTCCGCATGATCGCGCGCCTGATCGCGGTCGCGCCCAGCCTCGGGTTGAGGCGCCAGATCTTCTTCGCGCGCGTCGGGGGCTGGGACCTGCACGACGGCCAGCTGCCGGCCCACGCCAAGCTGTTCGCTGACCTGGGCCAGTGCGTCGCCGCCTTCCATCGCGCCACCGCGGAGATCGGCGTGGCCGAAAAGGTCACGACCTTCACGGCCTCCGATTTTGGCCGCACCTTCACGAGCAACGGCGGTGGCTCCGACCATGGCTGGGGCAGCCATCACCTGATCGTTGGCGGTGCTGTGAGGGGCGGGGAGATCTACGGCCGGGTGCCCGACTTGGTGGTGAACGGCCCCGAGGATACCGGCCGGGGACGGTGGATCCCGACCACCAGCGTCGACGAGTACAGCGCGACGCTCGCGCGCTGGTTCGGCGTCAGCGCCACCGACCTGCCGGTCGTCCTTCCGAACATCGGCCGCTTCGAGAAGCGGGACCTCGGCTTTCTGGGTTAAAGTCGGGTAACCTTTCCGCCAATTCGTCATTTCGCCTGTTCGGGCCGGGTGGTGGCATGGTTTTTGCTGATTCGCTGCGACGCTAATCACCATCCGGACTGTGTATGGCCGGAAACATCGCCCTATGACTACATCACGATACCTCAACTGCAGCCTTTTTGTCTGCGCGCTTCTAGTGAGCGCGTTCGCTTCGACGAACGCAGTCGCCCAGTCGGCGCCTCCCGCCACCGACGCAACACCGCCGCCTGCGACGCCGACGCCGACCACCACGACGGACGCGTCGGGGAAATCCGGCGACGAGTCCGTGGTCACGCTGGAGAAATTCGTGACAGGGGACTCCTCGCTGCTGGGCACCAACACGCCGACCGCATCGGTGTTCGGCTTCGACAAGACGACGACCGAGACGCCGCGCTCGATCACGATCATCCCGGACATCCAGCTGACGCAGATGAATCTCACCAAGTCCGAGGACATCGCCAAGGCCGTCCCCGGCACCTATACGAATTTCCGCTTTGGTCTGCAGGGCACCGTTTCGATCCGCAACCAGAGTTCCGACTTCTTCTTCGACGGCATGCGCCGCCTCGATCCCCAGGGCATCTTTGAGAGCGTGTGGGGCGCCTATGACAGCCTCGAGGTGGTCGAGGGCATCCAGCCCCAGATCTTCGGCCTCGGCCGCATGGGCGGCTACGTAAACTTCATCCCGAAGAGCGCCCGCGCCGCGAACAACGAGTACATTTCCTCCGACGTCGGCACCGCGAGCATCCAGTACGGCAGCTTCAACACGACCATCGGCAAGCTGGACTACCAGATGCCCTTCAAGCTCTTCGGCAATCCGAGCGGATTGGCGATGTTCATCGAATCCAAGGATTCCGACGGCTACAAGTCCAACGGCTTCAGCCACCAAAGGCTGTTTCAGGGCGGGTTGTCCTCGGATCTCAATCCCGACTGGCGCGTGCAGGTCGGCTTCTCCTACCAGACTTCAAACGGTGGTCTGCCCGGCGGCGACAATCGCACCACCGCCACCACAGTCTACGACCAGACCTATTGGTCGGGCAATTTCAGCTACCAGATGGAGAGTCCGGAGAACGGCGTCGTCAGCGTCGGGAACCCGAAGGGCGCGACCGCCACGGGGAAGATCGACGAGCAGGAGTTTCGCGACGCCTATTTCTGGGGCACGCCGCAGCTGACGATCCAGGTTCCGTCGAGCCCCACCTTCACCGCTCCCGCGAACTATGCCACGTACCAGGCGGCCACCGCCCAAACGGTCTCGCTCACCAACGGCGTTCCTTCGGCGAACGCGCCCGGGCTTTTCAATCCCAGCCTCTACTTCGCCTCGGGCAATAACGATCCGCTGTTTCGCACGATTCCGTGGCAGGGCAGCGCGATCCCGCAGGGCCAGGGCACGTGGACCCAGGACGGGGGCAAGACCTTCCACACCGGCAACATCACCATGGCGCAGTTTCTCGCCGGCTACACCGACACCGCGGCTCCCGCCCTGGTCGGCATGGCGCCCGTCCAGCGCACGGGCTTCCAGATGATGTTCTATCCGACGACGACCGATAATTTTGCGGCCGCCAGCGCCGGCATTTTGACGAAGAGCGGAAATATTCCCTACAAAGGCATCAAGTATGCCTACTGGATGCCGCCGCCCTTCGATCTGAACCCCTCCTCCTGGGTGCAGGAGAAGTGGAACAAGCGCCAGTCGATCGGTGAGGATTACTATCTGGCCCACATCGGCGCCTATTACCTGGACCTGATCAACGACACCAACCCCGACCGGACCATCAAGAACCAGATCTTCATCGACTCAAACGACCAGACCAAGAGCGGAAGCAACGCCTACTCCCAGACGCAGCATCCGACGACGTTCGAGGACAAGATGACCGCGACGAAGAAGTTCGAACCCTTCCCCTGGCTGAAAGTCCAGGCCCTGGCGTCCGCCAACTACTGGTACTGCTGGACGGCCCTCGTGCAGAACTCCGGCGATTCCGACATCGATATGCGCCGCGACCTCCAGCGCGACGGGCCCAGCGGCAACGAGACCCTCAACACCTTCACGTCGAATGACCGCTGGTACAGCATGACCGAGAGCAGCTCCTACACGAACGGCCTGCCGGTCGGAGCGAACAATCAGAGCCAGTACTCAACGACCGGGGCCGGTGTCGAGCTCGACCAGACGTTCTTCAACGTGATCGATGTCACGTCGGGCGGCCGCTACGACTACATCGATGCGCATGCCTTTATTCCCGCGGGCACGCTGGATCTGGGCAGCACGGGCTCGCTGTCCACCACGTATCTTGGGCCGCAAAACGTCTCTGGATCCGGCGGTCCCAACACCTACATCGGCGGAACGGGCACCTATATTCCCTACACGCAGAGCGGCAAGGGCAACTCCAGCGGCGGCTCCTGGTCCACCAGCGTGGAATACAAGGCACCGTTCGGCATGCATCCCTACGTAACCTATGGCTACGACACGGTCATGTTGAACGGCACGGGCGGCGGCACCTGGACTCCCGGGGCCGTCAAAAACGCCATCACCGGCCGCGACACCCTTTTCGAGGTGGGCATGAAGGCAAACATCGGACCCAAGATCTATTACCAGTTTGCCTACTATAACCAGTATCGCGCCGCGTTCTCACCCATCACCACCACCGGCGGCGGTGCGGGCAACACCATCTCGCGCGGCGAAGAGGCCAAGCTCGTGGTCAACCCGATCAAGCCCTTGACCATATCGGTGTCGGGCAACTGGAGCCTCGTGCACAACGAACAGGGCGGCAGCGTCACCGAGCCGGCCTCGGCCTTCGGCGTGCCGAACGTGGTCGACGCCAACGGCAACGTTGTCATCCCCGCGGATGCCTGGGCCTGGGGCGGACGCATCCAGACGACGATTCCGGACAGCGAACCCCGGTACCGCCGCTCCGCCGGCCTTCCCGCCGCGATCATCACCTCGAACGGCAACTATGACCTTGGCGGAGGCTACTTCGTTGGAATGACCTACTTCTACCAGAGCAAGTATGCCCTGGATCGGCTGGACACGATGTGGGTCCCCGATGGCCACACGTTCGACGCGGTGATCGGCTACCGGAGCAAGAAGTGGGAGATTTCGGTGAATGCCACCAATATCTTCAACAGCAACATCTACAACTTCGCCGGCTTCGCCACCTGGGTCGATCCCAAGTTCCAGCGGGCCCTGAACGTAACGGTTGCTCGCCACTTCTGATCTACCGTCCGACCCGGCCAGCATTGGCCG
>Ga0302326_10001059_pt1 | contig 72081 bp, 55 predicted proteins | sample Palsa_T0_3_FD_202264 | JGI IMG/M metagenome (GOLD analysis project Ga0302326, IMG submission 202264) | Peat permafrost microbial communities from Stordalen Mire near Abisko, Sweden - Palsa_T0_3 | ecosystem: Environmental > Terrestrial > Soil > Palsa > Peat permafrost | place: Sweden: Abisko... | reverse complement strand
TGAACTTTAGGTTTCAGTTCCAGCTGGCGGCAGATGGCCAGCACCTTGCGACCATTGGCGGACAACGGAGTCGCGTAAATATGCAGCATCGTCAGTCCAAATCGAAGTTGCAATCCTTGAGCGGAACGATGCGGGTCTTTTTCACGAGCTTGTGGCCGAGGTAGAGAAGTACAAACACCGGAATCATGAGATACCCGGTGATAAAATCGAACCACGAAAACACCGGCGCCTGGAATACGCCGATGTTGGCGCCGAACAGCACCACCAGGAACAGGATCAACGCGAGCCAAGGACCATAGGGGTAGAACTTGGACCGGAACTTCAGATCATCCACGCTGCGTCCCTGAGCAACCCAGGCTTTGCGGAAGCGCAGGTGACAGACCGCTATCCCCAACCAGATGAGAAATCCGCTCAGGCTCGAGGCATTGTAGAAGACTTGATAGATCTTCTTGTCGCCGACCATCGTCGAGAAGAAGGCGAGCGCGCTCACCGAGCCGGTCGCCAACAGCGCAGCGATGGGCACGCCGCGCCGATTGAGTACCCCAAACAGTTCAGGTGCCTTGCGGCTGTGGGCCATGGCATGCAGCATGCGCGAGGCCACGTACATCGAAGAGTTGCCGCAGGAGAGGACGGAGGAGAGGATTACCGCGTTCATCAGATTTGCGGCGTAGTAGCCGAATCTCGGCAGCTGCTGGAAAACCATCGTGAAGGGCGAATAGGCGATGTGGCTTTCATCGGCGTTCAGCAAATTCGGGTCGCTATAGCTGACCAAGGTGCCGACCACGAAGATTGCACCGATGTAGAACAACAGGATGCGCCAAAAAACGCTGCGAATCGCCTTGGGAACGTTCTTGCTCGGATTGGCGGTTTCTGCGGCGGCCAGACCCACGCCTTCCGTGCCTTGAAACGCGAACCCGGCGACCAAAAAAACCGCCAGCATTGCGCCAATTCCGCCGACGAACGGGGCGTGCGTGCCCGTGGCGGCATCGCTCAACACCCAATTATGAAAGCCGGCGCCGTTGCTGCCGAGCATGCCGGTGATCATCAGGGCACCCACGATCAGAAAGATGATCACGGTGATGACCTTGATGCCGGCGAACCAGTACTCGGCCTCGGCGTAGGCCTTGACCGACAATAGATTCAACACCAGCAGAAGCGTGAAAAACCCCATGGCCCATTCGGCGGAATCCGAGTGCGGGAACCAGAACTTGACGATCAGGCCGCCGGCGACGAGTTCGGCGGCCAGGGTGATCGCCCAGCTGAACCAGTAATTCCAGCCGACGGCGAAGGCCAAGGACGGATCGATGAAGCGCTCGGCGTAGGCTTCGAATGAGCCCGGAATCGGCAATTGCGTCGCCATCTCGCCCAACGACTGCATCATGCAGTACACCGCCACACCCATGATCGCGTATGCCAACAATGCCCCGCCGGGTCCGGCTTGCGCGATCGCGCTGCCGCTGGCGAAGAACAGCCCGGTGCCGATGGCGCCGCCGATGGCAATCATGCTGAGCTGGCGGGTGCCGATGCCGCGCTTCAGTTCGCGGGTCTCGGCCAGATCTTGCGGGGTGGCGATCATATGCCCACAGCATATCCGCAACTCACGGAGCCGTCCCAACCGGTGTTCATGGGACTCTCGCAGCCGCCTTCGCCGCGCTGTTCAGCTCGATGCGGCGCGCCGCCCGCCGCCGGGCGGCAGCATGAATCGGGATCGAGCCTCGGCCGAATCGAGCACCGCACGCGGGTAATAGGCCAGCAGAGCGTCCCTGTCGAACAGGTCCGGATTCATTCGCGCGAATCCCTCCCAACCGCCGCGGTCGCCGCCCAAGTACATGCGTTCCTGGATCAAAGCCATGAACGCCATGGTGACAGTCTCGTGATACAGACCCACCTTGCCGAGCGCGTGAGCGAACCCGCAGATGGCTGTGCACAGGCGCGCGGCCGCATGCGCAAACGTATGTTGCCGAAGATATAAATAGCCGGCCCGCACATGCGCTGCGTGATCGAACTCGGCCGCCGTCAGCCGGCAGGTCTCGAGCGCGGTGATAAATTCGTCATCGGTCATGTATTCTCCCCGTCATGATCGAGGTCAATCGTGTTCAGACCGGCGTTCGCATCGAGGCGAGCCTCCTCAAGGTCCTGAAAGGACTCGCGGAATACAAGAATCTCGGCCTCGGCGATCTCCTGGAAGGCATTTGCCTGCACGCATTCGAAGGCAAACTGCCCTTTTCGCAGGAGACGCTGCAACAGATCTCTCGATTGAAGCAGATCTATGGACTGTCGCTCGGCGCAGCGGACAGCCATCAATTGACCGAAGCCCCCACCAAAAAAGCCGGCGCCGCCGCACCCGCCGGGCGTGCACGCCGCCGTTAATTTGGTACCATGGTACCATAATTGTCCAGGGCTGGGCGTATTTGCGGGCCTCATTGCCGTGTGCCTGGCCGGTTCGCCGCTGCATGCTCAACGAGCACCGATGCCGTACCTGCTTGGTTGTTCCCCATGAACCCGCCCGAATCGGCGAATGCCGCGCCCGTCGATGAGCGGCAGGTGCGTTTGGCACGCAGCAAGCAGACCTTCACGCAGGTGCAGCTCACCGATTTGTTCCATGCACCCGATTGGTTCCCCGGCACGCACGGGCCAATGCCCGACATCGTGGCGCACGGGCGTCCGCCCGATGTGTATGCGTGCGGATACTGCCACTCGCCGAGCGGCCAGGGCCGTCCCGAGAACTCTTCCCTGGCGGGGCTGCCTGCCGCCTACATCGAACAACAAGTGGCGGATTTCAAGGGCGGCGCCAGACGCAGTCCCTGGCACGGACCTTACCGCCCGCCGGATCTCATGATTCATTTGGCTACGTTCGCCGACGCAGCGGAGGTGGCGGCGGCCGCACGCTATTTCTCGCAGCAACGCTTGGGTCAACGTGTGCGCGTCATGGAGCGCGCACGCGTTCCGCAATCGCAGGTGGTGGGGTGGGTGTATGCAGCCAACCCCAAGGGTGGAGACGAGGCGCTGGGCGAAAGGCTGCTGGAGTTCGCGCCCAACCCTACGCGCCACGAAAGTCGCGACGACACGATGCGATACGTTGCGTACGCTCCGGTCGGCAGCATCGTCCGCGGTCACTCCCTGGCGGAGCGCCCGACCCTGGGCTGCGTTTCGTGTCACGGACCGGCGCTACGGGGCGCCGGCCTCATTCCGGGTCTTGCGGGACGCTCCCCCAGCTATCTGCTGCGGCAGATGCTGGCCTTCAAGGTGGGCGCCCGGCAGGGCGCAGCGGGGGCGCCGATGCAACCGGTCATGGCCAGCCTGCAATTGCGCGACATGATCGACGCAGCGGCTTGCGCCGCGTCGCTGCCGCCGTAAGCGGCCGACTAGTGCGCGGTTTGCCCAGACCGCTCGATGACCCCGCCCTTCATGACGAAAGCGACGTGTTCGAGCACCGTGATGTCATCGAGTGGAGAGCCGGGAACCGCGACGATATCGGCGTAATAATTCGGCTTGAGCTCGCCGATCTGACCGGCGAAGCCCAGCAGCTTTGCACCGTTCAACATGTCGGCCTGCAACACCGCCAGCGGCTTCATTCCGTACTTCACCATCAACTCGAATTCGCGCGCCTGCGTGCCGTGGGGGAACGGCCCCACATCCGAGCCGACGGCGAACGGAATACCCGCGGCGATCTGCCGTTTGAATTCCTTGATCTTGTATTCGAGCATCAGAGACTCGCGTGCCGGCGCCCCCGGCAGATGCGCGAAGTACTCCGATACGGTGAAGGTGGGCACGGCAGGGATATGCTTTTCTTTCATGAGTCGGATGGTCTCGTCGCTCAATTGCACGGCGTGATCGATGGAAGCGACACCGGCTTGGGCAGCGTATAGCGTGCCAGGTTCGCCGGTGGCGTGGACGGCCACGGTCCCGCCCCAACGGGCCGCCTCATCGACGGCGGCTTTCAGCTCCGCCTCGGTGTATTGATAAGGAGTGTGAAGCGCAGCGTCATGAAACTGATCCTTGCCGGTTTCATAAACCTTGATGAAGTCCGCACCCTCTTTGTGCTGCTGTCGGATGACGGCGACAATTTCCGCTGAGTTGTTGGCATAGGTTGCATTCGACAAGACGTGCTGCGCCGGATTGAAGCGGTTGGCATCCTCGTGTCCGCCCAAGATGTCGATGGCGTTGCCCGACAGGCGCAACCGCGGCCCGGGTACGAGGCCCGCGTTGATGGCGTCGCGCACCGCACTATCCGCGGAGCCCGCTCCTTCGGTTCCCATGTCGCGTTCAGCCGTGAACCCGGCCATCAAATCGTCGCGCGCCGCGAGCACTGCCAGAATGGTGCGCTTCGGCACCGATTCCTCCACGGTTTGCAGGTCCTCGGAGCCCGGATGCAGGAACAAATGCACGTGCGCGTCGATCAAACCCGGCAGCAATGTAACGTCGCCCAGGTCGATCGATTCGGATCCCGCGGGATGCTGCACCGATGTTCCGACGGCGATGATGCGTTCACCCTGAACGAGGATCTCCGCGGGCGAGATCATACGACCGGAATCGATTTCAAGGAGTCGTGCGGCGCGCACCACAATGGCGTGATCGATCTTGTCGGCGCCCGCCGACAGTGCGATTTCACGCGACAGAAACAGCAGGGCCGCGCATCCGCACAGTTGTTTTAGGCGCTTCATGTTGCAAGCTTTACATAAAACGAAACGAATGAGTAATTCGCTGACATACAGGGATCGCCGTCACTGCTAACAATGACTTGAACTTGCCATGGCCGCAATTGACATACAATGTGGATGAAAACCGAAAATCTTGACGTTTCAGAGATCCCGCCGGTATCTCCCGAGCCGCTATCTCCCGAGGCTGTCGCGCGCCCCGCTCCCGGCGCGGCACCGGCGGTAAAACAGCTGGTGGCGGGTACCGTTCTGCGTGAGCGCTATGTGATCGACAGTTGCCTGGGTCGGGGCGGCATGGGCACGGTCTACAAGGCGATCGACGGGTTTCGGCGCGAACACGGCGAGATCGATTGCCACATTGCCATCAAGGTTCTCCACGAGGGCACCCGCGGACAGCCGGCGGCCCTGTCGCGCTTGCGGCGCGAGTTCTATTGCGCGCAAGTTTTGTCACACCCCAATGTAGTCAACGTATTCGAACTCGACCGGGACGGCGACCTCGACTTCTTCACCATGGAATGGTTGGACGGCGAATTGCTGTCGGCCGTGCTGCAGGAGTTTGCCGGCCGGCCGATGCCGAGAAGCGCGGCCTGGGACATCATTCGGCAGATCGGCGAGGGAGTGGCGCACGCGCACGAGCGCAAGGTGGTGCACGCGGATCTCAAGCCGCACAACATCATGCTCATCAAATCGGGACAGGTGCGAATCCTGGATTTTGGCGCATCGAGCGGAACCCCTCGGGCTTTGGGCCAGGAACACGCGCCGCGCAACCCATTGGCGCTCACGCCGGCCTACGCCTCTTGCGAATTGCTGGCCGGTAAGCCGGCTGATCCGCGCGATGACCTGTACGCGCTGGCGTGCCTCTCCTGCGAGATCCTGGCGGGGCAGCATCCGTTTTGGCATCAACGGTCCACCGAAGCCAGAATGGCCCAAGCGGTGCCGACCCGCCCAGCCAATCTGTCCAACCGGCAATGGCGCGCGCTGCTGCAGGGCATGGCGTGGGATCGAGAGCATCGCTCGATCTCGGTCCGTGATTGGCTCGCGCTCTTGAGTCCGCCCACGTGCACTCTGCAATCCATACCCCGGCCTGAAGCCCTGCCGCGCAGCGGATCCCTGCCCCGGCCTGAACGGGTCGATGCGGTTCTGCACGCGCCTGCCAAGTTGGGTGCCGCGCGAATCATGGCAGCCCTCGGGGTGTTTCTCGCATGTCTGATTACCTGGACGTTGTTCAACCGTCCGGCGCGCCTAGGCATGACGGCTTCTGCCACGGCTGCATCCCCCGCTGTATCTCAGCCGGCACCCGCATCCTCTCCGCCAGCGCCAAACGAGCTTGTTGCCGAGGGGCAACGCGCGATTCCGCTTGCGCACGCATCGGCGGGCAGCGGCTCCTCGGAACTGTCGGGGCAGGCGGCCGCCCCCAAGCCCATGGTCGCCGCGATCAATCTGGCCTCAGCGTCGTATCATATGCGGCCCGGCGCGAATTTCGCTGAAGTGAGGGTTCGACGCAGCTCCGCGTCCCCTGACCGAGCGAGTTTCGAGTGGTGGACCGAGGAGTCGTCGGCATTGTCGGGCATTGACTATGTGGCGCAGCCGCGCTCCACGGTCACTTTTTTGCCCGGCAGCCGCACAACCAGTTTGTTCGTGAAGTTGCTTGCCGACTCCTCGCGCAAGCGGCCGGCAATATTCGACGTCGTCATCGGCGGAGCCAGCAAGGGTACGTCGCTAGGCGTATCGCGCGCCCAAGTCATGTTGGCGCCCACTGCTGCAGCGCCAGATAAGTATCCAGCGGCTGCTAGGAATGCCGGGATGACCTCGATGATTACCCGTTAGGGAGAGACGGGAGCGGGGCTCGGTATCACTCGGGTCGGCAATTCGACGGTCGCCGGCGGACTTCGGGCAGGTGCAGCGGCCGGCGGTGGGGCCGGCGCCGCTGGATTTGCAGCACCCGCCGGGCTTGACGCCGTGGACGGTGCATCGGGGTTTTCGGCCTCCAGACCGACTGTGGCGATCACGCCGTCCGCCTTCTGCAGGACCTCGCGAGCATAATCCCAGTGAATGGCCACTGTGGTGTCGCCCACGGCGGCCTGCAGCAGCTGCGAGAACTGATCGATGTTGGGTTCGAAGCTTTGGCCCTGCGCATCGACCGGCGGGTGGGCTTCCAATAAGAGCTCGCCATCAACCCACGCCACCTTGACCGGTACGTTGATCAGCCGCACGGGCGTGCCCACGGGAATCAGGGGGAACAAGGCGGCCACATCGTCGGGATACATGCGGATGCAGCCGTGGGTTACGGCGAGCCCCACGGCGATCGGATTATTCGTGCCGTGGATCAGGTAGGTACCATTGCCGGCCGCGAGGCGCATGGCGTATTGACCCAAGGGATTATCGGGGCCCGGCGGCACCTTCGCCGGCAACGGATCGCCGGCCGCCTCGTGCTCCTTGCGTACCGAATCGGTGGGAAACCAGGTCGGATCCTTTTGCTTCTGGATGACGTGGGTGACGCCGAGCGGCGTTCGCCAATCCATTTTGCCTATGCTGACCGGGTAGGTAATGACCTCGATCGGACCGCCGCGCTTGGGCTTCGGAAAATAATAGAGCCGGTGTTCGGGAAGATTGACGACGATGCCTTCACGGGGACCCGGTGGCAGGATGTGCGTATTGGGCACCGTTATTTTGGTGCCGGCTCCGGGCAGCCAAGGATCGACACCCGGATTGACGCGGATCAACTCCTCGGAGCCCAAGCTGTACTTTGCGGCCAGATCATAGAGCGTGTCCTCATAGACGGTCTCGATGGTCAGATCCTGGCCGATGACGGCATCGTCGCTCTTGGCGAGCGTGTAAGTCGTGGCATTGCACAATGCGGGTCCGCCGAATGCAAACAGCGCCGCCAACATCGGTGCCGCGCCGAACGAACGCTCGCGGGCGATGCGAGGAGTGGCAGCTGACATATTCACGCGATTAGCCTAGCACGAGCTTAGGCTGGATGGCTGGTGGGCACCAAGAACATACCCAATCGATGACATGCGTCGCAATTGCTCGATCCGGCAACAGCGGCGCCGCGCGCGGCTATCGTGTAGGGTTCATGAGATGACACCGCACGCTGCTGGGTTGCTGGCGGCCGATGAGCCGCCGCCATATTTCGAGCTCGCCAGGCACGGCGCGTCGCCGTTCGTGATCGTCGTTGATCACGCGAGCGCACGCATTCCGCGCAGTCTGCATGACTTGGGGCTTCCCGCCGCCGAATTGAAACGGCACATCGCCTGGGACATCGGTGCTTTGGCGGTGGCGCGTCGCGTTGCCGTCACCCTCGATGCGGCCTTGATCGCGCAAAACTATTCGCGCCTGGTGATCGACTGCAACAGGGACCCTGATGTTGCTTCATCCATTCCGCTGATCAGCGAGTCGACCCCGATTCCCGGCAACGCCGATTTGAGCGACGGGCAGAAAGCCATGCGCCGCCGACAAATTTTCGAGCCCTACCACAACAGGATTGCGGAGCTGCTCGACGCACGGGCCGCCGCGGGCAGGGCCACGATCCTGGTCGCGCAACACAGCATGACCGATGTCTACGATGGCGTGCGCCGCGAGATGCATGCCGCGATTCTCTACAACCGCGATCGGCGTTTCGCCGGACTGCTGCTCGAGCGGCTGCGCCGTGAGGACAAGCTGCGCGTGGCTGACAATGAACCGTACTTCGTCAGCGATGAAACCGACTATACGATTCCGCGGCATGGCGAAGGCCGCGGCTTGCCCCATGTCGAAATCGAATTGCGTCAGGATCTGGTGAGCGACGAGTCCGGGCAGGTCGAATGGGCGGAGCGCCTCAGCCGCGCGCTGCAGGATTCACAGCGTGCTTTCTCCAGGCTTTAGGTGCTGCCGGCTTTAGCTGCTGCATGTGTTGCCTCGAGGCGGGATGGTAGGATGAGCACCATGGTGCAAGAAAGAACGCCGAAAATTCCCGGTCCGGATCATCCGATCAGCATTACCGCCGATGCGCAGCACATCGTGGTCTCGGTTGCCGGTCGGGTCATTGCGGATACGCACGGCGCTTTGGCCCTGCGCGAGGCCAGCTACCCCTTGGTGCATTACATCCCGCGAGCGGATGTCAAAATGGATTTGCTCGAAAAAACGCAGCATAAAACCTATTGCCCGTACAAAGGCGAATGCTCTTATTACAGTATTCCGGCCGGCGGCCAAAAGTCGGTCAACGCGATTTGGTCCTACGAGCATCCTTACGCGGCCGTAGGAGAAATACGCGGCTTTTTGGCCTTTTACCGCGATCGTGTGGATTCCTTCCAAGTAAATCCCTGATCGAGCGGCCCGAGCGCCCAAAGGTGGCGTTTTTCGGCGACAGTGGACATTCAAGCGTAGTCGTTGATACGGTCTCCTCGACGCCTTCGTCCGACACCCGTAAGCGTGCGCGGCCGGGAGCCTTTTCTCCGGCGCTGATCGAGGATAGGGCCTTCTGACGCGGACAGGATGGAGCTGAAAAATGCGTGCAAAAAACGGCTTCGTTGCAGGGGCGGTATTGTCGGGTTTGGCTGCGATGGCTTCCTCGGGGTTTGCCTCGGAACCGGTAACGCCGGAGACCTTGAAGCCGAATACCACGGGCGCTCAAAAAGATTGGCAGAGCGAGAAAACGAAACCGGCGCTGGATCGTTCCGGCGGTAAGCGCTTCGGCAAGGCCTCGTTCTATGCGAATTTCTTTGCCGGCAGGAAAATGGCCGACGGCAAAATCATGGACCCGCAAACCAACAACGCGGCCAGCAGGACATTGCCCTTGGGTACGACGGCGAAAGTCACGAATTTGGAAACCGGCAAGAGCGCTGTTGTGACCATCCAGGATCGGGGCCCCTATGTTGACGGGCGCATCGTCGACCTCTCGCCGGCGACGGCGCAGAAGATCGGCATCACTCGCAAGGAGGGCATCGCCAAGGTCGAGGTGGCCCCCATCGCCGTGCCTATGCCCGATGGCCGCATCAAACTCGGCGCCGCGGCGAGCGATCCGCAGGTGGCCATAAATTTGCCGTCCCAGGAGAGTGCTTCGCGCTCGGGTTGGTAGCGGAGCCCGTACGGTTCAGCGCGCAATCGGCTGGTTCAGCGCGCGATCGGCGTCCTGCCGCTGAGCACCTCCAGAAAGCGGTTTCGCTCGATATTGCCGCCGCTCAAAATCACCGCGGCATTTTTCCCGGCCATGCGTGATCCGTCCTGAAGCAGGGCGGCGAGTGGCGCGGCGCCGGCACCTTCGGCAATCTGATGTGCGTCATCGAAATAAATGCGCATCGCGTCCGCGATGGCGTCCTCCGACACCTCGACCCAGCGGGATACGCCGCGGCAAATGGATGCGATGGCTTGTGCATTCGGTTCGCGGGTCGCCAGGCCGTCGGCAAACGTCAGCGCGGAAGGCTGCGGCCGCGGGCTGCCGGCGGCGAACGACAGCGCGGTTGCATTGGCTTTCACCGATCCGACTCCGATGATCTCGGTTTTAAGTCCGAGCAAATCTCGGGCCGCGATCAGGCCGCAGATGCCGGACCCCATGCCGACACCGACGTACACCGCATCGAGCTTGGGCTCAGCTCGAAACAATTCCAGTGCGTAAGTGGCGACACCGGCGACCAGGTCGCGGTGAAACGAGGGGATGAAATGCAGCCCTTCAGCGCCAGCGACGCGAAAGGCCTCGTGCTTGGCCTCGTCGAAGTCGCGGCCGAATTCGACCACTTTCGCGCCGAACGCGGCGATACTTAAGTTCTGGTCAGGGGAATTGCCGAAAGGGACGTAGATGGTGGCGGCCACGCCGGCTCGCGCTGCAGCAAACGACAGCGATTGACCGTGATTGCCGCGCGTGGCGGAAATTACTCCGCGTATCTGTGGCTGCTCGCGGCGCAGCCGGTCCAGATACGCGATCCCGCCGCGCACCTTGAAAGCCCCGGTCGGCGTATGGTTCTCGTGTTTGACCCACACGGTGCAGCCGGCACGCTGCTTGAGTTTCGGCCAGGCATAGAGCGGCGTGGGTGCCATCACCTTGTAGATCAGTGCCGCGGTACGCTCGAGTTCCGCCAACTCGAAACGCAAGGCTTCATTCTGCAGTACGACGCTGGTCACGTTTTGTACACCACGAATAAGTTAATACGTTGCTAGACTACATCGGCGCAGCTTTCCAGGAGAACCTAGTGCACCATTCTTGGCAACCCGTGTTCCGCTCATTGAGCGCGGCTGCAATCGGCCTGCTCGTTTGGGGGTCTGTATGCATCGGCGCTACCACGACCGACGATATGGAGCCTCCGACTCCCGCTGCATTCCTGCCCGGGGGCATGCTGGGGGTGCAAATCGGCGCACCTTGGGAAGACGGCAAGAAGAGTAAATCGCTCGAGAACCTGTCCTGTCAGCCGGTGGAACCCAAGGCCGATGAAGTCGACGAGGTCTGCTTCTTCAGCACCTCGGCGGCGAGCCGCGTCGCGGGTGCGGAGATCCACGATGGCTTTATCGCGCGCAAAGGCGATCGCGTGGTCCTGATCGGCACGGGCATCAGCATCAAGAGCGCCGATGATCCGCTGGCCGAGGCGGTGGTGCGCAGTTTCCAGCTGCAGGTGCATTCGACCTTCCAGCACACCGGCGATGATGTGCTTTTCGTGCATATGCCGGCGCGGCGCTTGACCGCTCAGCAGCTCGACGGCTACTCGCAGCGCGCGCCGGTACTGCTGGTGCAGCTCGAGCCAAAGACGCATCGGGAGATCGCCGTCCTCTATGGCTATCTTGCACCCGTGAACCTGTTCGGCGCGCTCGCCGCGGAGTAGCCGCCCACGGCGCTCCGGCCGCGCCGGTGGCATCCGGTTGCCGGGCCCGCTGCGCCAGAAATCCATCACCGGCAGCACAAGGCTTGGTACGCTTCGCACTTTTCAAACGCGCGAAGGATCATGTCCGCTTCGAGTTTGCCGATATTCCGCATCGTCGGCTTCTCCGGCCACCGGCAACTTGCCGATATGGCCGCGCCGGCCCGAGCCATCATGGCTGCGATCACCGAGCTGCGGCGCGAGGCGCCGGGCGACTGGATCGGCTTATCGTCGGTGGCCGCCGGCAGTGATCAATTGTTCGTGCGGCAGGTGCTGGATCAGGGACTGTCCTGGCACGCGATATTGCCGCTGCCGCGGGCGCAATTCCAACAGGATTTCACGCCCTTGGACTGGACGGTGGCCGAAGGCTTCCTGGCGCGCGCCGATCATGTGCGCGTCATCGGTGCAAGCGAGTCGCGCGAAGATGGCTATCTCGATAGCGGCATGGAGACGGTCAACGACTCCGATGTCTTGATCGCGTTGTGGGATGGATTGCCGGCGCGGGGCAAGGGTGGAACCGCTGAGGTGGTCGAGTATGCGACCGCTCTGGGCAAGCCGGTTCTGATCATCGATGCAGCCACATTCGCCGTTCGCAAGATCAATTGGCATGCGCTCAATCAGAACGAAGACAGCTTGGTCGAACTGAATCGCCTGCCGGACGCCGTCGAGCCTTCGGACGTCGAGCTGAAAGGCCCGCGCAACATCCATCTGTTCTTGCAAAAGTGCGATGCTGCGGCGACGCGCGCCGCGCCGCAGTTTCGCCGTCTGATTGCCTCGACAGTGGTGCTGCATGTCGTTGCCACCGTCATGGCCGCCGGGGCGTTGGCCTATGAAATGCGCTCAGCCTCGCTGCCCTGGATAAAACTCGTCTGTCTGATGGGCGCGTTGGCCGTCGCCATCGAGTTGCGGCGCAGGGGCCACTCCAACAGCAGCTGGGTGCGTTGTCGATTGGCGGCGGAGTTCTGCCGTTCGGCCATCGCCACCTGGGGGTTGCCGCGCGCGGCGCCGTTGTTTCAGGATCTGAATCTGCCCGTGGTACGCGGGCTCACGCGATCGCTGCACATCCTGCACAGCCGCTCGACGGTGGCCGATCCCATGTCGATGGCGGAGTTCAAACAGAACTACATTGCACAGCGAATCGACGATCAGATCGCGTACTACCAGCGTCAAGAAGGCCGGGCGCTGCCGCAATTCGTCCGCTTGAAGATCGGTTTCTGGATCACGACGCTGTTGGCGATCTCTTGCACCTTCGTGTATGCAGTGGCGCGGACCTGGGACTACGAGCCGGCCAAATGGGTGGTCTCATCCGTATTCCATTTCCTGCCGATCACGCTGCCGGTGGTTGCTGCGGCGTTCATTTCACTCATTTCCATCAACGACCTGCAGCGGCGTGTCGCGCGCTATCGGGAAATGAAACACATGTTGGTCGACAGCCGCAATCAGGTGAAATTCTGCGAGACTTGGAACAGTCTCGAACGGGTGGTGCTGAAGACCGAGCGCGCGCTGTTGCAGGAGGTGCTCGAGTGGCATTCGATCACCAGCTTCAGCGAGTCCCACTGAGAGCAATCAAAACTTGGCGGTGAACGCTGCGAATAACTGGCGCCCGAACATGTCATAGGTGCTGTAGGTATTCGCGGCGCCGCCTGCGACGATGTACGAATCGACCACCGGCGGATCCTTGTCGAGGATGTTGTTGGCGCCGGCGCGCAATTGCAGGATCTTGTTGACGTTCCAGGTCGCCTCGAGATCCAGGTAGTTGTACGCCGGGATTCTGGCGTTGAAATAGTCGTACGCCTGCCAGGTCGCATAATGCAGCGTGGGATCCGAGCTGTTGTTGTCTTGCGAAACCGACCCGATGTAGCGCCACGTGAGCGAGGTGGAAATGTTCCACGGCGTCTCCCAGGTGGTGCGATACAGATGATGCCAGCGCGGATTCACCGTTTGACAGGTTTCGCCGAACAGTCCGGCGCAATCGTAGGTGTGCGCACCGGGCAGCGGTTCAGTTTCGTTGTGCAGGAGGTATGCGCCGTTCAATGCGAACAGCAGCGCCCCGAAACCGGCCGGCAGTTCGGCCCTGTAGTTCAGTTGCACATCAATGCCGCTGACCACCGCCGTGCCCAGGTTGTAGTCCTTCTGGATGACGTAGCCACCCGAAGCCGTGCTGTTGCCCGTCAGGCTGCCGGTGCTGGGCGAGCGCACGATCTGGCTGCAATAGGTGGGGTCGCCGGTATTGGCACAATTGGACAGAATGACCAGATACGGTATGACGCCGATCTCGTCCTTCACTTGGATATGGTAGTAGTCGATGCTGCCCGTGAAATGCGGAATCTGCGAGGGAGCGAAGTTGACGCCCAGCGTGTAGGTGTCGGCTTGCTCGGGCTTCAAGGCAGAGTTGCCGCTGGTTTCCTGCGATAACTGATCCGCGGTGCCCTGAGGAATGGAGCCGCTGTTGTATTGCGCAGCGGTCACGCCGGTACGCTCACATTGCAGCAGCGTGAAGCTGATGGGCGGAGCGCAGGGGTCGTTGCCGATGGAGGCGAGTCCGACGATCGGCGGCGTGAAGGCTTCCGCGACACTGGGTGCGCGGATCGCGCGGTCATAGGAGGCGCGCAGCCGATAATCCGCGATCGGCGCATATTGCACCTCGAACTTGTAGGTGTTGGTCACGCCGGCGGTGGAATAGTCCGAACGGCGGTAACCCGTGTCGAACAGCAACTCGTGTGCTCCGCTAAGATTTTGCAGGAGCGGCGCGCGCAGTTCGACAAACTCCTCGGCAACCGAGATGCTGTCGTCGATGGGTGCCACGGCGCTGCCGAATCCGGACAGCAAGCCGCTCTCTTCGGCGGAATCGGGCTGCAGCACTTCCCGATCGGTGCGATGTTCGAAGCCGATGTTCACGCCGATGCCTTCGGCGGCGAGCGGCGACCTGATGCCATAGTCGCCGAGTTTGCCGGTCACGTCGGCGTGCAGCGTACGCAGCGTCGAGCCGCCCTGCGCGGTGCCGAGTTCGTACAAATAGTTGAGTGCCGCCTGCGTGACCCCGCCGTCCTGGAAGATGTTGTAGGGAACACATCCCGGGACGGTGCTGATGCACCTCGGATTGGCGGCGGTGCCCGTGACCAGCAGGGCATTGCTGATACTGGCGTAATTCAGATACTTTTGATTGGAGTCGGAGAACTGCGTGTAGAAATACTGTCCATAGAAGTCGTAACTCCACGCATTGGCGAAATCACCCTTCGCACCCAACACCGCCCGATAGTTGGTGTGCTCGTAATCGGTTTCGCGGTCGCCGCCCTCGATGTTGCGGCGGCCGATGCGAACCTGCACGGTCGCCGATCCTGGGTTGGCGGTGTCTCGGGCGATCTGCGCGGGCGTGCAGAGAATGGCCTGCTGCTGCGCGCTCAGGAAGGGATTACTGCAATTGACGTAGTAGTCCCCCGCACCCGTCGGATCCAAAGGATTGCTGTCCTTGAACAGTGCGGCGGGCGCGACTTGTTGATGCGTCTGGTCGTTCATGAAGAAGAATTCGCTGTAGGGTTTGAAGTACTGGTTGATGTCGTCGTGCGCCATGAGCGCCGCGTTGTAGCGATCATCCTCGCGCGTCAGGTAAATGTAAGGCTGCGAGTTGTAGACGGCCGGGGGCGTGGTTGCCACCGAGCCGTTCGGTACGAAGCTATGTCCGTACACGCCGTACGCGGTGCCGGCATTCGGGCCCGTGGTCGGCTCGAACCAGTTCGAGTTCGTCGATCCGCCGCAGGTGACGCCGTTGACATTGCCGCCGCCGCCGTAGGTAGGGACCAGCTGGCAAGCGCCGAAATCGCGTTGACTGGAGGAGACGGGATCGGCGTGGCGATAGCTCAAGTAGGCCGTGACATTGCCGTCGCCGTCCGCGAAGTTCGTTCCCATCAGGATATCGAAGGTGCGGTTTTGGCCATCGAGGCTGGTGCCCGTGGGCGGCGTGTAACCGGCCTGCCGCACCAAGCCCTCGACGAATTTGTCATCGTTGTCGTGCAAGTTGGCGCCGGCTTGACCGTCGATCTGGAATCCTTCGAAGTTGCGCTTCATGATGAAATTGATGACGCCGGCGATGGCGTCCGAACCGTAGGCGGCGGATGCGCCGCCGGTGACCACTTCGACCCGCTCGACGAGGCCCGCTGGAACTTGATCCAGATCGGGTGCGGGTTGCGCGATCGCCGTGTTTGGGGAACCCACCCCGAGCCTCCGGCCGTCGATCAGCACCAAGGTGCGGCCGGGGCCGAGTCCGCGCAAATCTGCGGTGGCCACGCCGCCAGCGCTGTTCAATCCGGACGTGCCGTTGCCCAGATCCTGGCCGAGATCGTTGGTGAAAATCTGGGGCAGCTGGCTGATGATGTCCGTGATATCGGTCTTGCCGGATACCCGGATGGAATTGGACGAGACCACCTGGATGGGGCTGGTGCTCACCTCATTCGGCGAGGCGATGCGCGAGCCGGTCACGATGATTTCCTGCAGCTGCGGCGATTCCTCCGGCGCAGGTTGAGGAACGGATTGCTGGGCAGGAGTCGCCGGCACCGCCTCGGCGAGCAACAAGGCGTCGGTCGATATGCTGCGCAGCGCCGGCGAACCCGAGTCGATGGCCTCGCCGCCGGACTTCTGCAGCAGCACGCCGGCACCGTCGGGCGCCGGCACGTCGGGTGAATAGACGGTCACCGTGTTCTCGTCCAGATAGCGGTAGGTCAGGCCGGTGCCCTTGAGAAGCTGGTCGAAGGCCTCATCGGCCGAGATGTCTCCCTCCGCACCCTGCGTCTGTAGATTGCGAACCGTGCTCGACAGGTAGAGGACCTGCAGTCCGCGGCTTTGCGCCAGCTCCTTGAGCGCAGGGCCCAAGCTCTGAGCGGCGATGTGCGTCAGCTGCTTGCGCACGGACGCGCCGGCGCTGTCGGCCGAGGATGGACTGACGATGGACAGGGAAATGCTCGCTGCGATGACGGCCGCACGCGTAGACGCTCCCACGCCACCTCTGATGAGGTTCTTGATGTCGGCCGGCCAACATGGCCGCCGGCGCTGTTGGGAGTAGAGCGTTGTCACACGGAAAGTGGGTATGGTTAGCGCGCTTCGCGGCGAACGATGCGCACTTGATTCTCCGATTCGATGACCTGGATCGAGTTTTGACTGCGTAGGAAATTGATGAGCGATGAGGGATCCGTCGAGGAGTAGACGCCGCTGATCTTGACCCCGCGCAATTCGCGGTCATCGATGGTCAGCGGCCGCCGGTTGTATCGATTGAATTCTTCGGCCACGTCGCTGAGCGGCGTCTCCTCGAACATCAAGCGTTTCTGCACCCACGCGGTCGCCACCGCCGTGTCGGTGGCCGTCGGTTTAGGCATGGTGTGCGGCCCCACCGTGAGCTGTTGGCCCGCGGACAGGATGACGGGCGCCGCGCCGCTGTTGCCTGAGGGGTCGGAGGCCTCGACCCGGCCCTCGACGACGGTTACGACGGTGGCGACCTGCTTCTTGTAGACATCGAATTCAGTACCGACCGCGCGCACCTGCGCATCGCCGGCGTGGACCACGAACGGGCGCTGCTTGTCCTTGGCGACGCGGAACAGGGCTTGGCCGTCGAGCAGCATCACGTCGCGCTGAGAATCCGAGAGGCGAACCTGAATCCTCGAGCGCGCGTTGAGTTCGACGGTCGAGCCGTCGGCGAGCTGGATGGTACGCTGCTCGCCGATGCCGGTGACGTAGGAGTCGGCGAACGCACTGGCCCAGAATCGAACCACGACCGAGCCAAGCACCGCGAGCACCGCCATGGCGAGCAGTGCACGCCGTGGACCGCGCCAACCCCTGAGGTGTTGCGGGCGAGGCTGGCGCGGCGCCGAAACCGGAGTGTCGGCGCAAAGCTCGATCACGTCGGCCTCGCTGCGGGCGCGGGCGATCAGGGCGGCGAGGTCGATCTTCCCATTGGGATCCGATGTCGGAAGCTCGGCCCAGACGCCGGAAACCTCGAGATACGCTTGGATGTGTTCCGGCGAACGGCGCAGCCATTCGATGAAACGTAGGCGCGCATCGCCGGTTACATCGCCGGCCCGGAACTCGATAAACCACGCCGATGCTTCGGCGACGACCGCCGGATGAGTCTTTGCGTTCAAGGGTCCAATCCTCATAGCCTGGCGCCGCGCTCGGAGGCCCGCAGATTGCGGCAGTGCTCGACTGCACGCGCCAGATATTTTTTTGCCGTTTCCCTCGATACTCCCAGCTCGTCGCCGACCTCTTGGACCGAATAGCCGCCGACTCGATGCAGAACGAGCGCAGTCGCCACGCGGGCCGGTAGGTGGGCGAGCATCCGTTCCAGCTCATCGAGACGCTGGGACTGGGCCACCTGATCGGGGGGATCATCGCTGGAAGAGGTCCGAAGCTCGGAGAAAACGTCCGCGATGTCGATCGATACCGGTTCGCTGGCACGCCGCACCGCGTGTTGGTGAATGACGTGGCTGGCGATGGTAAAGAGGTAGGCTTCCGGGCTGCGGATGCTCTCGCAGCCCTCGACGCGCAGCAGGCGCAGAAACACCTCCTGAGCCAGGTCCGGGACGTCCGCGGCATTGCGCAGCCTGACCGACAGGAAGCGGCGCAGCCGGCTTCCATACCGGGCGGCGATGGTCGCGACGAAACTGCGGGTGTCGGTGTTCGGCATACCCCTTCGGCTTGAGTCGAGTCTCCCCCCAGGCATAAGAGCGCCTTTCGCGTGAAAATGGGTATACCCGGGAGTTTTTTTACTCCGGGAGGTTCATCTTTCTCAATAATGCGGCGAAGCGGGGATCGCCGTGCAGTTTAGCCATCAGCGGGTCGATCTTCACCATGGTCAACCCGCCGTCTTGCTGTGAATAGGCAGTGTCCAGCCATTCGAATGCTTGGGTAATGTCGCCCCGCATGGCATAGACCTGGGCAATCTGGTAGGCGGCCTGGGTTTTGAAGTGCTCGATCAGCTCCTTCAGCAGCCGCTCGGACTCAGCCTGATGCCTAAGGTCGTACTCTGCCATCGCGGCCACTTGCAGACGGAAAGGGGTTGCGGTGGCGCGCCGCGAAACCTTGAGAGCTTCCTCCGGCTTGTGCTCGAGCAACAGGCAATAGCCCACGAAAGCGGCCGTGTTCGACTGCCCGGGACTCAAGTTGAGCGAGCGGTCGGCGTTTTCGATGGCGGCGGGACACTCACCGCGAGCCCATTGGGCCAAGGCGAGACTGCGCCAGTAGCCGGAATTCAAGGGGTCGGACTGCAGTGCCTTCTGCAATGCGGCGATCGCCTCATCGAGGCGGCCGGTCGGGACCAGCACGGAACCCGCGAAGCCTGTCAATACCTTGGGATTGTCGGGCTCCAGCGCCAACGCACGTTGGTAATCGGCTGCCGCGCCGGCGAAGTTGCGGGTGTCCCAGGCGCGCAGAAAGCCGCGGCTCACGTAGCCCTCAGCGAGATCGGGCGCCAACGCAATGGCCTTTTCGGCCGCCTCCATGGCCGCGTGCCTATTCTTATCGAAGTCGCTGATCGATGTCGACTCCTCCTGCGCCCCGAGTTCGAGCGCCAGGGCAAGACCAGCCCAGGCGGGGGCGTAGGCCGGGTCCAGTTCCAGGGCCTTGCGAAACGCGTCGACCGCACGCTGCGCGATGTTCCAGTCGCCCTGCTCGAGGATCTGCCGGCCAAGCAGGTATTGCGAGTAAGCCGCCGGATTTTGCGTCTGCCGCGCCGAGGAGTCCGGCGCCGACAGCAGCCGGACTTTCAGTGCACTGACGACGGCCGCGGCGATCTCATCTTGAACCTTGAAGACATCCTTGGCATCACGGTCGTAGGTCTCCGACCAGAGATGGTAGCCGCTGTCGGCCCTGATGAGCTGCGCGGTGATGCGCAACCGGCCGCCCGCTTTGCGTACGCTACCCTCGAGTAGATGCGCGACCCTGAGTTTATGCGCGATCGCGGCAATGTCATCGGCCTTGCCTCTGAAATAAAACGACGAGGTGCGGGCCGGCACGCGCAAGTCCGGCACCTGGGATAATAGATCGATGAGTTCCTCGGAGAGCCCGTCGGAAAAGAACTCTTGCTCCTTGTCGGAACTCATGTTCAAAAAAGGCAGCACCGCGATCGACTTCTCGGGAATCTGGTCGGCGGCGGGTGGGCCGGACGCGCTCAGCGCTGCTTGCGCCGCGGGCGGTGGGTTGGATGTGGTTGTGCTGAATCTCAAGACCAGGTATCCAATCGCGAGCAAGACGAGCGGGACGATCAGCCAAAGGGCCTTGGCGCGCTGTTTGGCGACTGCCGGACCGTCGCCCGAGGTGCGATTCGCCGCGGCCTGATCAGGCGCCGACTCAGGCATGCCCGGCATACGAGCAGCCCGCATGGGCGTGGCTTGAATGGGCGTGGCCTGCGCAGCTTGATCGCCCGATAAAAGGCGTGCCACCCGTTCGGCAAAGGCGGGTGGCGTGTCGCCGGCGGGCAGGCGGGTCCACTGCACCGCGCGAAATTCCTCGGGCACACTGGCAATGCGGTCGTTGGTGTCGTCGATGACCACCGGTACCAGAAAGGCCTTCTCGGCGGCCATGTCGTACATCCGGTCGACGGCGAGCCGCCACTCCCGCCTGAAATACCCCTCCAGACGCGATTGGGTGTTGGCGGAAACAATTGGCACGAACAGCGCGCATTCGCGAATCTGGCGGCGGATTTTCCGGTCCCAGACATCCCCGCCTCGCAACTCGCTCTGGTCGAACCATACTTCGATGCCGCCGGCGCGCAGCGCCTCGCAAATGCGCCGCGCCGCATCCGAGTCTTGCGAGGCGTAGCTCAAGAAGACCGCCTTTGGCGGCTCGATCATGGATGGGGCTCGTTTATGGATGGGGGAAGTGGGGTGGATCGCGAGTCACGCACACCGATGTTCGCCCAACCAGGGAGGGGGGCGCAACGGTTGCGCCGCAAGGCCCGCTACTTCATTCTCTCGATCGCCCATGAATAGCGCCAATAAGGCCGTTTTCCTAAGTTACGCATCCCAGGACGCCATGGCGGCCGCAGAAATCACCCGCGTCCTGCGTGCGGCGGGGATCGAGGTGTGGTTCGACCAGAGCGAGTTGCGCGGCGGGGACGCGTGGGACGCCTCGATACGCAGGCAAATCAAGGCCTGCTCCCTGTTCATTCCCGTCATCTCGCGGAATACCCACGCGCGGGAGGAAGGCTACTTTCGCCTGGAATGGAAGCTTGCGGTCGATCGCTCGCACTTGATGGCCACGAGCAGGACCTTCTTGCTGCCGGTCGTCATCGACGACACGGGCGATGACGATGACAGGGTCCCGGACAGATTTCGCGACGTGCAGTGGACGCGGTTGCCCGGCGGCCAAGCGACTGCTGAGTTCGTCGAGCACGTGGCCAAGCTGCTGGACCCCGAAGCAGCGTCCATACGCGACGCGGCTCCCAATGGCGAGCGGCCAGGGGCGGCCGGCGCGCTTGGATCAGGTTCGGCGAATGCGTCGGTACGCGGCGAGGCTGCGCAGAAATCGCGCACGCCGGCGATGCGAGTATTGCTGGTGGTGGGGGTTGCGGCGGTGATCGCCATCGGCTATCTGGAAGTGCATCGGGCGCTGCAATCGAAGCCTGAAGCTGCCGCATCGGTGCCGGCGAAAACCATCGATGCGCCGGCACTTGCACCGGCCGCCGGCGCCATACCGGAGAAATCCATCGCGGTGTTGCCCTTCGTCGATATGAGCGAAAAGAAGGATCAGGAATATTTTTCCGACGGACTTGCGGAGGAACTTCTCGACCTGTTGGCGCAGGTGCGTGATTTGCGCGTGGCGGCACGTACCTCGTCGTTTTCTTTCCGCGGGAAATCCGACGACATCGCCACCATCGCGCAAAAGCTGCACGTAGCGCATGTGCTCGAGGGCAGCGTACGCAGATCAGGCGATGTCGTCCGCGTCTCCGCGCAGCTGATTCGCGCGGACAATGGCTACGGTCTATGGTCGAAGACCTATGACCGGCAGGCCAAGGATATTTTCAAAGTCCAGGATGATATTGCGGGAGCGGTCGTCGATGCATTGAAACTGCAATTGTTGCCGGCGCAGCAAATCGAAAGCCGGCATCGCACCGCCAACACCGAAGCCTATACCGAGTACTTGCTCGGTAACCAATTCCGAGCGGTGGACTCGGGCGAGTCCAACGCCAAGGCGCTGATTGCCTATCAGAAAGCCACAACGCTCGACCCCAATTTTGCAGCGGCCTACAGCGGCTTGGCCGATGCCGAGTGGCGCATTGCCGACCAGTCCACGAATGATCCGGACGCGTACGCACGGGCGATGGCGGCGGCCGCGAAGGCCATCGAGCTCGCGCCGGACGCGCCGGAAGGGTATTGGGCGCGCGGCCAGCTGCGCAATTATTACTATTTGGACTGGCAGGCTGCGCAGCTCGACTACGAAAAAGCGCTGGCGCTCGATGCCAGCTTTACTCCCGTGCATATCGAGCATGCGCTGTTGCTGGCAACCTTGGGCCGAAGCGCCGAGGCCATCGCGGAAGTCCGCGAGGTGCTTACCCTGGACCCGTTATCCACCGTCGGTTGGCGCCGGCTGGGATGGCTTCTGATGCATAGCGGGCAATTCGAGGAAGCGCGCGCGGCGGCGCGCCGTGTGCAGGACGTCAATCCGAGTGCCGATGCTCGGAGCTCTGTGGGCTTCACCTTACTATACGAGGGCCGACCGGCCGAGGCATTGCACGACTTCGTTACGGATGTTTCGAGGATCAGCCCACAGGGTGTGGCAATGGCCCAGTACTCGCTAGGCCATAGGGAAGCTTCGGATGCCGCCCTGGCAGCGTTCATCAAGCAGGAAGGCACACCGTTCTCATATCAATTCGCGGAAACGTACGCCTGGCGCGGCGAGAAGGATAAGGCGTTCGAATGGTTGGAAACCGCTTATCACACCCACGACGGCGGCTTGAACTATGTCACGTATGACCGCGCCATCGAGAAATTACGAGGCGATCCACGATACGGCGCATTTCTGCGCAAGATGAAGTTGACACCGAATTAGCCTGACTTTTGCAAATGAGGATAGCTGCGGCACAGTTGCCGGCACCGGCGACTAGTTCTGGCGCAGATGCACCGCGGGAAAGTACAACCCGAGGGAATGCCGCTCCCACCATAGACCCCTCTGCCCGGCGCCGGCATAGGTATATTCATAGAATCGCGCGCGCACGTAGGCGGGTGCTTTTTCCGCGAACGGATTTTTGGCCAGCAGCGCCGTTACGGCTGGCTCATTCTCCAGCAGCTTTCGCAGGAAGCGTTGGAACCACGGCAGACGCCGTGGATCATCGAGCGCGGCGAACCACATTTGCCAGTCGAGGCGCGGCTGGTGCGGGATGTTCCAGGGCGGACGGCGCGTGGGGTTTCCGGGCTTGTAGCGGAATTCGTACTCGCGCCACTCGATACCGTCGTCGGAACCCTCGATGACGATTTCGTCGCGCTTCGTGGTCATCACCGCGAACAGCCCGTAGGGACTTACCAAGCGCAACGGTTCAATGAGCTCATCGAACCGTTGCGCGAACGGCGGCGGGTTGCCGCCGAATCGCTCATCCATTTGCACGAGGCTGCAAAATATCAGCACCAGTGCCAGCGCGCTGCCGATGACGGCAACGGACCGCCGCGCACGCGCCCGGGGCTGCGCCGGTGTCAGCCGAATCAAGCGCGGCGGCAGGATTTTTCGCACAGCTGCGTCGTCGAACAGCAGCAAGCACAACAACATGGTCTGTAGATTGAACCAATTGTAATTGCCGGTGAGCAAGATGCAGGTCTGCAGCAGCAGGATGCCGGCGGCGGCGCAGAAGCGCAGCCGGCGCGGACAAAATATGCCGAACGGCAGCAACAGTTCGACGAAGAACAGCGCGCCCGTGGCGATTCTCAACGCGGCCTGAGGCAGCTGCGCGGCGCCCCAGGCGAGCGGCGTCGGCAGCGGCTGCGTGAGGAAATGATAAGAGAGGGCGGACAGATTCCACCAGTTGGGATCGCCGCTCGCCAGCTTGACCACACCCGACATGAACATGAAGCGGAACAGCAACCAGCGCAACAGCCAGATGCCCTGGGGTCTTGCAAAGGTCATCAGCAGCGCGAGAAAGCCGGTCTCCAGGAGGAAGGTGTCCCATTGAAACGACATGAAATCCTGGCCGGCGTAGAGCAGAGAGAGATATAAAAGATAGAGCAGACAGAGGCTCGTTCGCGTCAAGACATTGAAGGCCAGCAACAGCGACAGTCCCGCGCCCGTCCAACACACCGTTTGGATGGCAACATCGCTCGCGTTCCACCAAAAGACCATCGGCATCAGGTAGTAGCGTTCTGCACCCAAGCGGCTGCCCAGCGAGTCCACCAGGTCGTGCAGCGGCAAGATGCCGTGACTGCCGATCAGCCCCAGCGCCTGCACGCCGAAGGAGACGAAAGCGGAGAGGTAAATCAGGCCGAGCAGGCGCAAGAAGAAGAATGCCACGACGTCGTGCCGCGGCGGTTCGTACTCTTTGCCCCAGAGCAGCACACTGATGCGATAAAACGCCGAGCGGTGCGCGGCGATGAAGGCATAGGCGAGTTCCGACAGCGGCTCAAATCCGGGCAGCCTTCGATACAGGAACAGCCAAATTCCCTTGCCGGGAGCGTGCCGCAGCGTCAGGAAGCTCGCCTCGGCGGCGCTGGCAACGCGCCCATCCGGCGCGACGTATTGCACGGCGCGCTGGAACTCGGCGAGTGGGATGGCGGGAAATTGCGCGGCAGCGATTTGGTAGGGCACGTAGTCGACGCTCTCGCCCGTGAGCCGGTGCCAATAGCGCGCCCAATAGCCGCAAAAGGCGCAATCGCCGTCATAAATCAAACGCGGCCGTTGAGCCGCGACCGGCGTTGGGACCTCGATCGGCATCAATCGGAGCGCTCGAGAGGGCCCTCGAGCTTCACCCAGTCATGCTGCCGCGATTCGTAGAACGAGAACTGCGGCACAGGAAATTGCGGATCGGCAAATGCGCCTATGGGGATGGCGAGCAAATCCGGAGCCTTTTCCAGTAGATAGTAGACGGTCGACCCACAGGCCGGGCAGAAGTGATACGTGAGCGTCTGGCCGCTATCGCCGGTGCGCACATACTGGCTGGAGCGGCCTTGCACGCGGGTGTTCGTCTTCGCAAAGCGGGCTTGCGCGCCGAATGCGCTGCCGGTGCGCCGCTGGCATGCGAGGCAGTGGCACACCGAAATGCGCGCCGGGTCGCCGGACGTTTCAACCTTAAGTTGTCCACAGCTACAGCTGGCGTGTCGGGCCGTCATGTCAACTCCCAGCAATTGAGATGCTTGGGCCCAGTTTCGCGGCTTAGGTTGGGAACGGCAAGTCCGTGACATGGCGCGCAGGCCGGCGGAAGGGTCAACCCTATACTTGACTCATGGATATGCCGGTCGGAAATACCCGTTCCCTCGACTTCAGCCTGCGTTCCCCGGCGTTATCGGTCCGCCTCGCGCTGCTGGCGGGTCTTTTTCTCCTGGAAAAGTCGCTGCTCAATTTCCTGGTCGATTTCGATGCCGCGCAGAACGCGCAGGGACTGGGCGCGTTCATCCGGCTCGCGCAGCATGATGTGCTGCGCTTCTTGGTGTCGCTCGGCATCACCCTGGCCGTGTTCGTCTATGTGCGCCCACCGACCGCAGCTTCGGACTCGAAGTCAGTTGACTCTACGCTGCGACTACGTTGGCTGGCCGCGCACGTACTGTTGTTCCTGCCTCTCGCGCCGCTGTCATACGCGCTCTACCGAGGTCCCGAGCTGCACCTGCCGTTTGCGCTGGTCGCGACGCTCTGGTTGGCATTCGCGTCGCTGGCCGTGGCGGCAGCATTTCGCGCCATGGCCAGCTGGAGCGAATGGCTGCGGGCCGCGCGTTCGCTCGGCGAGTTGTGGATTTACGCGCTGATTGCCGCGGCCGCGGCAACCGCAGCGATGCACCTCGTGCAAGGCTTGTGGAGGCCGACGGCCCGGCTGACCTTCTACCTGGTCAGCCGAGTATTGCTGCCGTTCATTCCGACGCTGCAAGTCGATTCCACCGATCTGAGCTTGAGGACCGGGAAATTTGACGTGCTCATCGCCGATCAGTGTTCAGGTCTCGAGGGCTTGGGGCTGATGTTGGTCTTTTCCTGTGCCTGGCTGTTGCTGTTTCGGCGGGAATACCGATTTCCGCGGGCTCTGTTGCTCGTGCCGCTTGGACTGCTGTTGATTTTCGCGCTCAACGTCGTGCGTATCGCCGCGTTGGTGCTGATCGGCCATGGCGGCCACCCGGGCATCGCCATCTACGGCTTTCACTCTCAGGCAGGCTGGATCGCCTTCAACTGCGCGGCCGGCGGCGTGGTGCTCTTGAGCCGGCGAATCTCATGGCTGAACCGGCATGCCGATGCGGATCGCCGCGAGTCAAGCAATCCGACCGCGGCCTATCTGATGCCTTTCTTCGTCATTCTTGCCGCGGGAACATTGGCGCATGCGCTGTCGAGCGGTTTTGAAGTCCTCTACCCGATCCGCTTGATCGCGGGCCTGGCCGCGCTTCTTTGGTATCGCAGGCAATTGGCGGAGCTTGATTATCGCTGCACTTGGCGCGGCCCGGTCGTCGGCGTGCTGGCTTTCGCGCTGTGGATGGCGGCCGCCCGGTATCTGCTCGAGCCATCAGGCATGCCCGCGGCGCTCAGCGACATGTCGGCGCCGTTGCGCAACGGCTGGATCAGCTGCCGTGCCGCAGCCGCCATCATCACGGTGCCCATCATCGAAGAAATCGCGTATCGCGGCTTTCTGCTGCGCCGCTGGCTCGGTGCAGAGTTCGAATCGATTCCATTCTCGGCGGTGCGCTGGCCGCAGTTGTTGCTGACCTCGCTGTTGTTTGGCGTGGCACACGGCTCGATGTGGCTGCCGGGCGCATTGGCCGGACTGCTGTACGGTGCGGTGCTGATGCGCACCGGCCGCATCGGCGAATCGATCGCTGCGCATGCCACGACGAACGGCCTCATCGCGCTCTGTGTCGTAGTCGGCACTCAGTGGCAGCTTTGGTAAAATGCCGTGCAGCATGCACGTTACATATCATTTTTGAGCTTTTAGAGCACTCCACAAATTGAACTTTTAGGCGACCGCAGCGGCTTTTTCGCGGCAGCGGTGAACTAATATCTCTCCATCGGCGGCAGCGTAGACACGAGTTGCAGCCACCAGATTTCAGCTCACCAAGGAGAGATTCATGACCAAGATTTTAGGCCTGGCACTGATGACTGCTACGATTGCGACGATTGCCACCCCAGCGAGCGCCGCGGTGGATCAGTTCTTAACGTTCCCCGATATTCATGTTAACCATGGGTTTTCCGCCCCGGAGATCGATCCGGCCTCGGCCCTAAGCGCCATGACCATGCTGGCGAGCGGCCTGGTGATCGTGCGCGGTCGCCGCAGCAAGAAATAAATCCTTTCGTTTGATTGAACCGGGCCGCCTCGCGCGGCCCGGTCCGTTTCCAAAACAAGGGCCTCGTCATCGATCAGCGATTGGCGGCGGTCAGTAGCGGCGATGCCCGCTCGGGGTTCTTCGCGCGGTACACGGCAGACAGGGCCGGTTGATTCACCTTGGCGACCGCATCGGTAACCGCTTTGTGGATGCACGCGTCCATCAGCTGTTTGGAGCGGAGGCTGCCGTCATTCGCGGGACGGCACACGGTGATCGCAGCTCCAAAGATCCGATGATAAAGCGCGGTGGCGCCTTGCGGCGTGGACACCGCCAGATCCGCGTACTTGACGATTACCTGCGGCGCGTCGGTGCTCTGTTCCGCATGTGCGGCGACGGTGAAGCTGGTGGCGATTGCGCCGAGGGCGGCGAGAGCAAACGAGCGGCGAAAGTTAAGGGACGTTTTCATGGAATTCTCCTGATTCGGTTTTGGTGGTCTCGGGGCGTCGATTCGCTCCTTACCCATACAGACACGGGCGCCGGCCCAAACCCGACATTCGAATTGCATTTTTTTTGAGGGCCGACTCCCCGGCCAGCCCTGATTGCGCGGCCGCCATGCCATGGCGCGCTCCGGCGATCCGCGCTAACGTGGGCCATGGCCCAGCTGACGGTGCTGCTCGGACGAATACAGGCGGGTGATCCGGCCGCGCGCGATGCGCTGTTCACCGCGGCCTACACGGAATTGCACCGGCTGGCCCGTGCGCGGCTGCGCGATGGCGGCCGGGACTCGGTGCTGGATACGACCTGCCTCGTGCACGAGTCGTATTTGCGCTTCGTTACTTCCGGGGAACTGCGGGCCGAGGATCGGCGCGCGTTCTTTGCCTATGCTTCGCAAGTGATGCGATCCGTGATCGTCAACAGCGTACGCGAGCGCCTTGCGGACAAACGCGGCGGCGCGCAGCAGCCGCTGACGCTATCGACCAAGCTTGGAGCGAACATCGCCGACGGTGAGGATACGGTGCTCAGGGTGCATGAGGCGCTCGAGGATCTGGAGAAAGCGGAGCCGCGTCTGGCGCAGGTCGCGCAGATGCGCTACTTCGGGGGCTACAGCGAACAGGAGATTGCGGAAACGCTCGAGGTGACCGAGCGCACGGTGCAACGCGACTGGGAAAAGGCGCGTCTCATCCTCGCTGAGGCGCTGCGGTAGGGAAATGTGAGCCTGTCGATTCCTCAGATGGCGCGGATGAGCCAGCTATTGGAAGAAGGTCTGCCGCTTGATGAGGCAGCCCGGCGCCTCTGGCTCGAGCAACTGCCGCCCGAGCATGAGGATCTGGTCGCGGCACTGCGCCGCTCGTTGTTTCCAAGTGACGCTGAGTCCGCGCGGATCGACACCCTCGGCGCGCTGCCGGCTTTGGGCGCAAGCACGCTGCGCCCTGGTACACGCGTAGGCCCCTATGAGCTGCTGCGGCGTTTGGGAGCGGGGGGCATGGCCGAAGTCTGGCTGGCGCGGCGCGCGGACGGTGCATTCAAAAGGGACGTGGCCGTCAAGGTTCCCATGCTGGCGCAGCTGCGGGCCGATCTCGAACAGCGCTTCGCGCGCGAGCGCGACATCGTCGCAAGCCTCGAGCATCCAAACATCGCGCGCCTGTATGACGCGGGGGTCGACCCCGCAGGGCTGCCCTATCTGTCGATGGAATACGTGCCGGGCCAACCGCTCACGGATTATTGCGACACGCGTGGCTTGAGTATTGCACAGCGATTGGAGCTGCTCCTTCAGGTTCTCGAGGCGGTGCAGTACGCGCATCAGCGGCAGGTCATACATCGCGACCTCAAGCCCTCGAACATCCTGGTGATGGAGCCCGGCCAGGTGCGGCTGCTGGACTTTGGCGTTGCGAAGCTGCTGGATGCGGACACGGCAAATGAAATGACCCTCACCAGCGTTTACGGCCGCGCATTGACGGCCGACTACGCCAGTCCGGAGCTGCTGCGCGGCGACGAAGTGGACGGGCGCAGCGACATTTACTCCCTCGGCGTATTGCTCTATGAGTTGCTGACCGGTGTTCGCCCTTATCGGCTCAAGAGGGCTGCATCTATGGGCATGGCCGATCAAGCCGTCGCCGCGCTCGATATCGAGGAACCCAGCGCGCTCTTGGAGAAGGAATCGACGGCCGGCCGCGGCGGCGCCAGGGACATTTGGGCGCGGCAATTGCGCGGTGACTTGGACGCGATCACTTTCAAGGCACTGGCCAAGGATCCGGCAGAGCGCTACTCGAGTGCTGCCGCCTTGAGCGCGGACCTGCGGCACTACCTGGCCGGCGAGCCTATCCAGGCACACGCGGCCGGAGTGCGTTACCGCCTTGCGAAATTTGCGCGGCGGAATCGGGCGGTGGTCGCAGTCAGCGCCACAGCCCTCGCCGCCATTCTCGGCTCGGCGGCCTATATCGCTTATCGCGATCGGATCGCGCGGGTGCCGGTTGTGGGCAGCGCGCCGGCGATTGCCGCGGCACCATCCGCCAGCTTCGGCTCGGCGGCATCCGATCCGGCCGCGGCGTCCGCTGCATTCGCACCGCCGGAGCATTCGGTCGCCGTGCTGCCCTTTCTGGACGACAGTGAAAAGAAGGATCAAGAATACTTCTCCGATGGCTTGGCGGAGGAACTGCTGGACCTGCTTGCGAATATTCCCGGCATGCATGTCACGGCACGCACTTCGTCCTTTTCCTTCAGGGGCAAGTCCGACGATATCGCAGCGATCGCCCGTAAGCTCAATGTTGCCAACATCCTCGAAGGCAGCGTGCGCAAATCCGGAAATCGCGTACGGGTGGCGGCGCGCCTGATCCGCGGCAACGACGGCGAGGGGATATGGTCGGCCACCTTCGACCGGCAGCTGAAAGATGTGTTCCAGGTGCAGGACGAAATCGCGGGCGCGGTGGTCGCGGCGCTGAAGGTCAAGCTTGCCCCGGGCCAACAGGTCGTCAATGCGCACCGTACCTCGAACCTCGAAGCGTACAACGAGGTTTTACTGGCGCGGCAATTCTTCGATCGCTTCACGCTCGATGGGTTTCAGCGCGCGGCCGGTGCGTATCGCAGGGCGACTCAGCTCGACCCGGGCTACGCGGAGGCATATGCCGAGCTGGCGATGTCCGAGTTCTTCGCCGCCGATTGGATCAACGACGCCGCGGGCCGGCAGCGTGCGCTGGCCGCGGCGGACAAGGCCGTGGCATTGGCGCCGGATCAGGCTGAGGGCTATGCGGCGCGCGGCCACATCCGGGCCAACGGTCCGTGGGACTGGAACGGGGCACGCGCGGATTTCGAGAAGGCGTTGAGTATAGATCCCTCCAACAGTGTCGCGCTGCGCCGTTATGCTCTGTTGCTGGCCACTCTTGGGGAGGTGCAGGAATCGATCGCGCTGACCAAGAAAGCGATCGAGCTGGATCCGCTGTCGGGTGTCACGTGGGCGAACCTGGGTTTGCTATTGCTCGGCGATGGACAGATCGGCGCGGCCCACGATGCCGTTTACCGCGCCGTGGAGATCCAGCCGGAGTCCTCCTATGCCCTCACCGATCTTCTGGATCTGCAATTGATGGAGGGCAAGTTCGCCGATGTGCCGGAGACGGCCCGCCGCCATGGCAGCGAGGAGTTTGCCCTGAAGAGCACCGCGATGCTTGAGTATTCACTGGGTCATTTGCAGGCATCGCAACAGGCACTGAATGAACTGTCCGCGAAGTTTGCCCAGGACTGCGCATATTGTATTGCGGTCGCCTTCGCGTGGTGCGGCCAGAAGGATGAGGCGTTCAAGTGGCTGGAGCAAGCCTTCCAGCGGCGTGAAAGCGATTTCGTCGAGATGGGCTACGAGCCACTGTTCCGGCCGCTGCGCGGCGATCCTCGGTTCAAGGCGATGCTGCGCAAGATGAACTTGCCGCAATGAGCCTGCTCGATCGCCGGGTTGCCCGGGCCGACGATTGCTTACAACACAGGGCTGTTACGGTGCACCCGTGACGAGCGCCTTTTGGATCACGGGCAAGATCAAAGCCCACGCCGGCGATGATGCTGATACTTCGTCGAAATGGCTCGCGTTCGGCAGCACCAACGTTTCGACCTTATCACCCGCTTTGCGTACACGCGCGGCGTAATCGACTGCCGTTTGCGGCGGCGATACGGAGTCGAGCGCGCCGTTGATGAGCACGGTGCGGCTGCCGTTCGGCACGAGTTCCGCGGGGCTCGTATCGGCATATGCATCCGGACGCGCGGCAGTGGGCCGGCCGGTCAGTTGTTCGACGTCGACTCCGCAAACCTGTTTGAGATTGGCTGCGCGATTGCGCAAGTCGCCGATGCTGCCGAGGGCAATGATCTGCCTCACCTCGAAGGGATGTGCAACATAAAGAGGACTGGACGGCGGCAACTTACCGCGGCCGGCCAGCCATTGCACCAGATGGCCGCCGGCCGAGTGGCCCATGGCAACCAAGCGCTGCGTATCGAGACGATGAGCCGCCGCGTTGGCGACGAGTAGATCCAAAGCCGCTGCCGCGTCCTGATAGGTGCCGGGATAGCCGCCGCCCGCCTCGTCGATTCGACGGTACTCGACGTTCCAGACAGCGATACCGTGTGCAAGCAACGCGCCGGCGAGATTGCGCATCTGCACGATGCCCTGGAACTCCTTCACCCAGCACCCGCCGTGTATCAGCATCACGATGGGAAACGGCCCCTCGCCGGGCGGCACGAACAGTTCGGCGTATTGCGAGGGGGCGCTGCCGTAGGCGAGATGTGCACTGGGTTCCGGTCCGCTCAACGACATGTAGTCATTGAGCGTCATGGGTTGGGCAGCCATTGCATTCATGGTGAAGAAAAGCGTAAGCGTAACGGCCAGACCGCGGGTGTACCAGCGCCTCACGGCTTCACCAAAACATAATCCTCGGGCGTGAAGGCCGGCGCCGAAATGGCCAGGAAAACCAGATCGTTGCCCGGAGCCGCTTCGATGGAATGAGGCACCGTCGCAGGAATGAAAACCGTCGAGCCCGGCCCCACCGGTTTTGCCTCGGCCCGCAAGTGGACATGACCTGAGCCGCTGATGACTAAAAACACTTCTTCGGAGCGATGATTGTAGCTGGCGCCGGAGCTTCGGCCGGATGCCAGCGTGAATCGCGCCACGCTGAACCGCTGCGTGCGCGCCAGCGGCGATTTCTGGCCGACCAATTCCTTGAGCACCACGCCGGGCGAGACCGTCTGTTCCTCGACGCCGGCTTCCGAGAAAGCAACTCCCATGGGCACAGCAGCATTGCTCATGGGCACGACAGCATTGCTTGTGGGCACAACAGCATTGCTCTTCGGCGCGGTCGGCGGGCTGAGCGCGAACTCCGCTCGCGTGAGGCGCGCGATGTCGCGCGCAAATGCCGGATATTCGCGCTGCAGGGCGTCGCGATAACCGATCTCGAAATCGGCGTAGTCGAATCCCGGCGACAGTTGATCGGCGAAGAATGAATAGGCCGCCGCAGAGGTTTCGCGCGGTGCCGATCCCTGCCACACGCCGCGCGGCACGGTGAATTGGCGAAATTCGCCGGCGAGCACGTTGGGACCGAGCGTCACCTTTTGGCCGTGGCCATCGGGATAAAGCAGCAGCATGTCGACAGGCGAGCCGTCGTAGAAATGCCAAACCTCATCGGTCTGCAACCGATGCACCGCCGAAAAGTCGCGCGGCGTTTCCACCGCGACGATGGCACTTCCGGCCGGATGACTCCGGCCGGCGTAACGCGCCGGCAGGCTGTCGCCGTCGAGCGAGTCCGCGCTCGCATAGGAGAGGCTGAACCACGGCCCTTCCTGCGGGATCTTCTGCATGTGGTAGTGATCGATCAGTTTTGCCGCCATGCCGGTCGGAGCCGGCGGCTGCGGCCGCGAGGGCCCCGCCAAGCAACTTAAGGCAAGCGCAAGAGAAGCGGGCAGGAGAATTCTCATTGAGCACCCACGGGAAATGCGTTTACGTTGCTGCCGGTTGCAGCAGCGGCTCAACGACAGGCGGCCGCCAGACGACGATCAGCAAACCGTAGAGCGCGACGGAGACGACCCCGAGCGCCGCCTCCGTGAGCAGCATGGCGGTAGAACCGGCGCGGGTTTGGACGGCGCCGATGATCATCGTGACCAGCACCACGGGAACGTTGGACAGGGCCCCGAGCACGCCGCCGACAGTCGCCGCCCCCACGCCTCGGAGCCGCTCGAAGATCACGGCGACAACGGCGCCGTAGGCCAGGCCGGTGAACGCCGAATTGACCAGCACGATGGCGGCAAATCCGGCAGCACTGTGCGGCGCCAAGGTCACCAGGCCTTCGGCGACCGCGCCCGCCAGCGCGCACCATATGAAAACTGTTCGCCTCGGAAAACGATCGCAGAGATAACCGGACGTGAGGCAGCCTGGAATGGTCGCGATCCCCGACAGCGCGCCCGTCACGGTGGCGACGACGTCGGCCGACGCGTGCCAATCGCCCGCCACGGCCGGCATGAGATAGGCCGCCGCGCCGATGCCGGCGGGAATCGTCACGGCGATGGCCGCGAGTATGCCGGCGCGGGTGCGCATGAGTTTCCACAATGCGAGGAGCGCCTCGCGCGCCGCGATGGCGACGCTCGCGCCGCGATGCGCGGCGGGCACTTTAACGATCAGGAAGGGAAACAGGCACGAGAGGTAAACCGAAGCCGTTACCAGGGCGGCCGTGCGCATGCCGCCTGCATGCGTGGCTAACCACAGTGCGCCGCCGCCGCCCAAGCCGATGCCTCCCAACCAGCCGGCTTGGCGCCAACCGGCGCAAGCACCCCGCACGACTTCCGCGGTCGTCAAGGCGAGAATGGCGGACGCGGCGCTGGTGCTCAATACCGAGGCGATGCCGCTCGCGAGACTTAGCGCGCCGAGCAAACCGGAATTTCCGGTCTCCAAGGGATAGAACGCAAGACCGAAGAAACACAGGACGAGTCCGGCGATGGCGATGACGTACCAGCGCACGCTGGTGAGGCAGGAGTCGACCACCGGTCCAGCCAGGAACGACCAGGTTTCCGGCAGCAGACGCAAGCCCACCAGCGCGGCGATGTCAGCCACGCCGACGCCGTGCTGGGACAAAATGTAGCCGAGGACAACGGAGACGAATCCCTGGCACATGCCGGAGGGTACGAAGAGCACCCCAAACAGGGGCGGCGGCATGTCGGTGCGTCTCTGCAAGAATTTCCTCAAAGTCGAAATTCCCTGATTCGTCTCCGTGTTATTAGCACATCGCCCCTGCAAAATCATCCGCGTGCAAATCATTCGGCTGGCCGCGGCGGCGCGAAACCCTGCGGCGTGTTAGGGTAAATGCAATGGGGCTCAAGAGGGATGCTGGACTCGTACGCACGATCGGGACGCGAAGCCTGGCGGCAAGCACCATTTGCATCGTCGTGGGAGCCGGCATCTTCGCGGTGCCCGGGGCACTGGCCGCCAGCATGGGACCCTATGCGCCGATTGCCATTCTCATCTGCGCCATTGCGATGGGTTCGATCGGCATCTGTTTTGCGGAGGCAGGCAGCCGCATCGCCACGAGCGGCGGCGCCTATGGCTTCATTCATACCGCCTTCGGGCCCTTGGTGGGATACATCGCGGGCATGCTCATGTGCGTCGGCAATTTGCTGGCCACCGGCAGCGTCGCCGCGGCCCTGGCCGATGTGGCGACCAGTTTATTACCGCTGGCCTTGAAGGCGGCCGTGCATGCGTTCGTCATCGTCGCGGTCATCGGCGGCATTGCCTACGTGAACATCGGCGGCGTCGGACGCGCGGCGCGTTTGGTTGGGTGGGCCACCATTCTCAAGCTGGCGCCGCTCGTGATCTTCATCATCTTCGGCGCGGCGGCGGTGCACGCCGGCAACTATGTTTCCACCGAGGCGTTGAGCGGCGAGGGCTTCGGCCGCGCCTTCATATTGGCTCTGTTCGCGTTCACGGGCATGGAGACAGGCCTGTGTGCGAGCGGCGAGGTGGTGAATCCGGGACGCACCATTCCCCGTGCACTCGCCTTAGGTCTGGGCACGATCACTCTGCTGTACATTTCCATCCAGGTGGTTGCACAAGGGATTTTGGGATCAGCCCTGGCGCAATCCACGGTGCCCCTGGCGGATGCCATGGCGCAGATCAGTCCGGCGCTTCGCGTGTTGATGTTGGCGGGCGCCGCCGTGTCCATGCTCGGGTATTTGACCGCCGACCTCATGGGAACGCCGCGGGTGCTGTTCGCTTTCGCGCGCGATGGGTTGCTGCCCGGCGCTCTCGGCCGTTTGCAGGCGCGCAGCAAAGCGCCGCACATCGCGATCATCTGCTATGCGCTGATCGCCATGGGGCTGGCAGTCACCGGGACTTTCGCCGAGCTGGCGGTGCTGGCGACGCTCACGTCGGCGGCGCTGTACGTGCTGATCTGCGCGGCGGCGTGGCGGCTCGCGCGACGCGGCGTCGCCGAGGCCGGTCGGCCTTTGCAATTCAAGTGGCTGCCGACGGCGGCGGTGGTCGGGATCGGCTCCATGCTGGGCGCGATCGCATTGGCCTCGCAGGAAGAGATACTCGGGCTGCTGGCGCTGATTGCGGTCTGCGTCGTCGTCTACTGGCTGCAAACCCGGGTGGCCGTCCCCCAGGCCTGATTGCGAGGAAATCCATGCCGATTCGATCGTGCTTTGTGCCGGCGTTGTGTCTTGTGATTCTCACGCGGCTTGCCGCCGCCGAAGAACTGCCGACCGAGCGGGTCTTCTCGCCGCCGGCACTCGTCGGTCCGGCACCCCGCGGCGTGCAGTTGTCTCCCGACGGCGCATTCTTCACATACTTGAAACCGGAGCCCGGTGATCAGAGCACGTACGATCTGTGGGCGTTGCCGGTAAAGGGCGGCGCGGCACGGCGCTTGATCGACGGGTCGGCGGTCGAGCCCAAGGGCGCGGCGCTCACGGAAGCGGAAAAGAGCCGGCGCGAGCGGCAGCGCACCGGCGGCAATCATGGCGTCGTGGAATACAAGTGGGATGAGGCGGGCAGGCAGATCTTGGTTCCGGCGGGCGGGCAACTGTACATCACCGATGCCAACAGCGGCGAAGTGAAGAAGCTGGGCGACACGGGCGGCGCGGCGATCGATGCGAAGATCAGTGCGAAGGGCCGTTACGTCACTTATGTGCGTGACCAGAATCTGCAAGCGATCGATGTGCGCAGCGGGCGTCAAATCGCGTTGACCACGGAGGGCAAGGACACGCTGTCGTTCGGCGTGGCCGAATTCGTCGCGCAGGAGGAAATGAAGCGCTTCACCGGGTATTGGACCTCGCCCGATGACCGCTTGATCGCCTTTACCCGCGTCGACGAGTCGCCGGTCGATGTGGTGCCGCGCTTCGACATCGGTGCGGAGGGCGCGATTGTGCTCGATCAGCGCTATCCGCGTGCCGGGCGGCCGAATGCCGTCGTGGATTTGTACGTCGCGCCCCTGGACGACCCGGGCGCAACGCGGGTGAAAGTGGATCTGGGTACGAACAGCGATGTGTACCTGGCGCGCGTGGATTGGGCGCGGGACGGCAAGACGCTGTACGTGCAGCGCGAAAGCCGCGACCAGACCACGCTTGATCTTCTGGCCGTCGATCCGGCGACCGGCGCGTCGCGCGTGATCATCACGGAGCACAGCACCCCCTGGATCAACTTGAATGACGATTTCCACGCCCTGAGGAACGGCACCTTCATCTGGGGCTCGGAGCGCACCGGCTTTCATCATCTGTACCTGTACCGCTCCGACGGCACGCTGCTTCGAGCCATCACCCAGGGTGACTGGCCGATCGCGTCGGGCGGCGGTGCCGGCCTTCGAGCCTCTGCCGTGTCAGGCGTCGACGAAGCGCACGAACTGGTCTACTTCATCGCTTCGATGGACGGACCGCTGGAACAGCACTTGTACGTCACGAGCTATGGAAAGCCGGCGCGTCCCCGGCAGATCACCGCCGGCGGCGGCTGGTGGAGCGTGGAAGTGGCAAAGAACAACCGGAGCTTCGTCGGCACATACACGGATCCGGCGACGCCGCCGCAGACCGCGCTGTACTCGATCAACGGCCGCCGATTGGCGTGGATCGAGGAGAACAAGCTTGGCTTGGGACATCCGTATTGGCCCTATCTCGACCACCTGAGCTACCCGGAATTCGGCACGTTGGCTGCCGAAGATGGACAGACGCTGTACTACGCGATTACCAAGCCATACGGCTTCGATGCCTCGAAGAAATATCCCGCCATCGTCTCCGTATACGGCGGCCCGGGCCTGTCGATCGTCCGCAAACGGTGGGCGGGCGGCACCGACCAGTTGCTCACGCAGTCGGGCTATGTGGTATTTCGCCTCGATAATCGCGGTGCGTCGAATCGCGGCCTGAAGTTCGAGGCGCCGATTCATAAGGCGATGGGTGGCGCGGAAGTACGGGATCAGATCCTGGGCGAGCGCTATTTGGCGTCGCTGCCCTTTGTCGATGCCGCGCGCATCGGGGTGATGGGCTGGTCCTACGGCGGGTTCATGACGATTCGCCTGCTGACCGAGCCGGGCTCGGGGTTCAAGGCAGGCGTGGCCGGTGGACCCCCATCGGACTGGCGCTTTTACGATACTCACTACACGGAACGCTATATGGGCGATCCACGCGTCGATGCGGCGGCGTACGATGCTGCGGCACTGCTGCCGCGATTGCCGGTACTGGCGCGGCCCGGTGCGCCGCGGCTGCTTCTCGCGCACGGCATGGCCGACGACAACGTGGTGTTCGAAAACTCCACCCGCATCATGGCGGCGCTGCAGAACCAGTCGACGCCGTTCGATCTGATGCTCTACCCGGGCGAGCGCCACGGCGTGCAGACGCCGGAAAAGGCGGTGCAGTTGTGGAAAACCTATCTGGCATTTTTGAACCGCACCTTGAGTGCCGCGCCCGCGAGATGACTTCGAGGTCCGCCCATTGCCCCTATCCTAAAATGCGCCGGGGAACGCGCCGCCGTCCATGAGGATGCTCTGACCCGTGATGTAGCCTGCGTGCACGCTGCAGAGGAACGCGCAGGTCTGGCCGAATTCCTGGCTGGTGCCAAATCGCTTGGCGGGAATCGCCGCCAGGCTGCGTGCCGCTACTTCTTCCTCGGAAATTTGCGCGCGGCGTGCGGCGGCGGTGCGCCCGATTTGCATGCGGGCAGTATCGAAGCTGCCGGGCAGCAGGTTGTTGATGGTGACGTTGTGGGCGGCCACGTTGCGCGCGACGCCGGCCATGAATGCGGTCAAACCCGCGCGCGCGCCGCTGGAGAGATCCAGGCCGGCGAGCGGCATTTTGACGCTGGATGAGGTGATGTTGACGATGCGGCCGAAGCCGCGCTTCGCCATGGGATCGATCACTTTTTGCACCAGTTCGATGGCGGTCACCATGTTCATGGTCACACCCTGCAAAATGGCTTTGCGGTCCAATTCGCGAAAGTCCCGAAACGGCGGGCCGCCGTTGTTGTTGATCAGGATGTCGGGCGCGGGACAGGCCGCGAGCAGCGCCGCTTGACCCTCGGGTGTGGAAATATCGGCGAGCACCGGCGTCACGCTGACGCCGCTGGAATTTCGTATTTCCTCTGCGGTCTGCTCCAGCAGGGTTTTGTTGCGGCCGTTGACGATCACGGACACGCCCGCTTCGGCGAGCGCCTGTGCGCAGCCCCGGCCCAAACCCTGACTGGACGCACATACAATGGCGGTGCGGCCGCGAATCCCTAAATCCATGTTGATCTCCTGTGCAATTTTTACATTGCAAGTTTATCTCGCGGACCTTGCAATCAGTGAGAATCGACCGTATAGCCGTAATCGGCAAATGGAGCAATTCAGGGAGATGTCCATGTCGGTGCAGAGGATCGAGAGCGGGCCGCGCATGTCGCAGGCCGTGATTCATAACAAAACCGTGTACTTGGCGGGACAAGTTGCCGAGAATCCGCGAGGCTCGGGCGTCGCGGCGCAGACGCAGGAAATCCTGTCCAGCATCGACCGTCTGCTCGCCCAAGCCCATACCGACAAGCGCCATTTATTGAGCGCTACGATCTGGCTCACCGATATGGCGAGCTTCGCCGAAATGAACAAGGTGTGGGAGTCTTGGGTCGTGCCGGGAGCCACCCCGGCGCGAGCCACGGTTTCGAGCCCCCAGCTTGCGGGCCGCGACTATAAAATCGAAATCTCGGTGATTGCCGCGCAGCCCTAGCGCGCCCCTCAAGGTGCATGCGCCATGCTCGTTCTGCAAAACATCTCGAAATCCTTCGAGAACCGGTCGGCTCTCACCGACGTGAACCTCGAGGTGCCCAAGGGTGCCACGCACGCGCTGATCGGCTCGAGCGGTTCAGGCAAGACCACGCTGCTGCGTATCACCCTCGGCCTTATTCCGATGGACAAGGGCTACGTCAAAATCAATGACAAGGCGTTGTCATCCTTCACGCCGATCCAGTGGGCCGACCGCATCGGCTACGTGCCGCAGGACGGCGGCCTGTTTCCGCACATCAGCGGCAGAGCCAATATTTCGCTGATCGCCAAGATGCGCGGCTGGGACAGGGCCAGAATCGATGCGCGCATCGAAGAGTTGGGCAGGCTGGTGGACCTGGACGCGGGCGTGTTGGCGCGATTTCCGTCCGAACTCAGCGGCGGCCAAAAACAACGCGTCGCCATCATGCGTGCCGCCATGATGGATCCCGATGTCATGCTGCTCGATGAACCGATGGCGGCTCTCGATCCACTCATACGCCGCAGCCTGCAGCAGGAACTGAAATCCATATTCCAGCGCTTGGATAAGACCGTGCTGCTGGTAACCCATGATCTGGGCGAGGCGGCATATCTTGCCGAGCGGATCACGCTGCTCCATGACGGCAAGGTCGTCCAGAGTGGATCGTTCGGCGAGTTGCTGCATCATCCCGCGGATGCATTCGTGACTTCGTTCATCAATGCGCAGCGGGGCGTGCCCGACGCCGCCACAGTTGCGGCCTGATGCGGCTGCGCGGCATCGCAGGCGTATTGGTGGCGGCATTGGCGGGCTTGCTCGTGCCGGTCCCCGGCCGCGCCGCCGAGTCCATCGTCATCGGCGGCAAGATCTTCACCGAGAGCTACATCCTGGGCGAGATCGCGGCGCAAAGCATCGCGGCACACTCGCCGGTGGCGGTGGAGCGCAAGTTGGGCATGGGCAGCACCGGGATCCTGTTCGAGGCATTGAAGAGCGGTGCCATCGATGTGTATCCCGATTACACGGGAACATTGGCCGAAGCCATTCTCAAGCAGCCGCAGCTCAAGTCCGTGGAAGAGATCGGGCGGGCGCTGATCCCCATGGGCTTGGCGATATCGGGTCCGTTGGGATTCAACGACACCTACGCGATCGCGGTCAAGCAGAGCTTTGCCACGCAGCACCAACTGCACACCATCAGCGATCTTAGGGGGGTGCAGTCGACGCTGCGCGCCGCATTCAGCTATGAGTTCATGGACCGCAAGGACGGCTATCCTGGCATGGTGGACAGCTATCAGTTGAAGTTGGATCCGCAGAAGGTCAACCGCATGGAACATAGCCTGTCGTTCCAGGCCATCGACGACAACGCGGTCGACGTCATCGACGTGTACTCGACCGACGCGAAGATCAAGAAATTCAATTTGCGGCTGCTCGATGACGATCGCGGCTACTTCCCCGTTTATCAGGCGGTATGGGTGGCGCGCAAGGCGTTCGTGGACCGGCATCCGCGCGAGTGGGAGATCCTGCGCAAGCTGGAAGGTTCGATCAGCGAAACCGCGATGCAGGACATGAACGCGCAGGCGGACATTCAGAAGGAGAGTTTCGGTAAGATCGCCTCGCAATTCCTGGGCGCGGCAGCGCCGGATGCGGAGAGTGCGACCCAGAAGATCTGGCAGCGCACGCGCGAGCATTTGTGGCTGGTCGGCGTGGCGCTGTTGTTTTCGCTCATCGTCGGCATTCCCTTGGGTGTAATCGCCGTGCGCTTTCATGCCGCCGGACAGTTCATCCTCATCGTCAGCGCCTTGGTGCAAACCATTCCGTCGTTGGCGCTGTTGTGCTTTCTCATTCCCTTGTTTGGCGTGGGCACCAAACCGGCGCTGGCGGCGCTGTGTCTGTACAGCCTGCTGCCCGTGGTGCTGAACACCTTCACGGGCGTGCGCGGCGTGGATCCGCTGCATCTGGAAAATGCCCGTGCCTTCGGGTTGAACGGCAGGCAGGTGTTGTTCCGCATCGTGTTGCCGCTGGCCAGTCCCACGATGTTGGCGGGCATCAAGACCGCCACCATCGTCAGCATCGGCACGGCCACGTTGGCCGCTTTGGTCGGGGCGGGCGGCTACGGCGCGCCCATCGTCTCCGGCCTGTCGCTCAACGACATCCCGACGATCCTCACCGGCGCCATTCCCGCAGCGCTCATGGCGCTGATCGCCCATGCCCTGTTCGAGTTGCTCGGCTGGGCGCTGATTCCAGCCGGACTGCGCAAGTATCAATAGAAACCGAGCGCCGCGAGATCATGCGGCTGTGGCGCGGATCATTCAGTCCGTGGGGGGTTGACGGGCGATGCGTCGATCCTGGATCGATCCGCGCCAAGGATCGCGCGGTTCCCCGCGCCGTCGAACGACACGTAGAAATGTTGGTGCATGTCGCGGTGATAGGTCTGCAGAGTGGCAGGATCGGTGATCAGGCGCATGTACATCGTCCACGACGAGTGAAGATTCTGGCCAGCCCGCAGGTGCAGCGGTCGCTGTAGCGTTCGCAAAGCGAACTTGAGCTCCGTGTCATCGGGAATGGCGCGCAGCAGGATCTCCACGCAGGCGCCATCCGCGGCGTTGCCGCAGGGCACTTCGCGCGTGAAGGCGAACTGCACCTGGTGGAGCATGTAGTACCGACGTGAAAACGGCAGGGGCAGCAGCAGTTCCATGCCGTACCATTGTCCCTGCTCCAGTGTTGCGCCAGGCCACGCTCCCGTCTCGAGGTTGTAATCGAGTGCGGTTTCCACACTGATAGCCGCGGGTGAGAGCAAGTCCTGCAGCGCCGTATTGAACAATGGGGCGAGCGCAACGGTGCCGGTGCCTTCCGGCACAACGTTGCCGAGCGGCGGGTTGGCTTCTTGGTAGGCACGAGCTTCCTGTTGAACGCGGCTATTGGCGCTGTCGCGATTGATGGCTTCGTTGAAGTAGGCGCCGCGCGGGCTCGAGCGCGCGTCATTCAGAGTGAAGTCGTGAAACTGTAGCAGCATGTCCGCGAGCGAGGTCACGAAGCTGCGCCCCGTTCCCGTCCCGGGGGGCAGCGGCTCGAGCGAATAATGCGAGGCCAGCGATTGGTAGGTGACGATCCAGCCGTTAGGGCGCCTGCGAATACGGCGCGCAACAGTGCGATCGCCGCCGGCATGCACGACCGCATCGCCGATCACGCGCGCGGACTCGCTCTTCAGCGAGATCGAGTCGTCGCGGGCCACCCAGGCGAAGTTGAGCGTGGTCGATCGCTTGGGAAAGTCCTGCATCAGCGCGGCCACTCGTTCGGAGCTCGGGCTGCCGCCGGGGTCGGTGCCGGCATCAGCCCAGCTAAGCAGTACGCGGTAGTTCTCCTCGGCGTCCTCGCGAAAACCGTACTCGCGATCCGCTTCGATCACGGACTTGAGCGCCTCTTTCGCGGCGGCGGTATCCCCCAGGTTTTGGTAGGTGAGGGCGGCGTTGAACTGCATGGTCACCATGGCAGGATAGTCGAAGGTGTCCTCATACAGCGTGGCGGCGCGCTGAGCGGCTTCAAGCGCCGCGCGCAGTTCTGGATCGCGATGGGACGACGCCTGGGACGAATCGCCGCAGGAGGCGAGGGCGGTATGAATCTGATACTCGATGTCCGCGGCGCGCGCCAAGCCTTGCGGCAGCACCACATCGATCGCAACGTTCTGCCGGGCCGACTGCCACTGCCACTGCGCGCTCTTCAGGCGGGCGCTGCAATTCTCTCCCGGTGTCTTGGCGAGATAGTCCGCATAGCGAAGATGGGTCTCAAGCGCCAGCGGCGCTCTCGGATCCAACTTATCCAGTTCCGCCACACGCGTCTCGAACGACTTGGTGATGTCGGCGTCCGAGGGCGGTGCGGCGGCATCAGCTGCCGGCGGCACACATAGCGCGCTCACTGCCGCGAGGGCGCTTGCGATCCGCCACGGCCGCATTTCTTACGAGCGTGGAACAGCCTTCACCGGCCGATCGCAGTCCGACCAACCATGCGACGAACCTAGAGGCAAAGAGATGCAGTCCCACACAAAATTGGGGTACTGGTACGTGGCCTCGTAAGGGATGTGTCGGAGTGGAAAATTCGGGTGAGGCATGCCGGGCGGGTGGGGAATACCGGGCTTGTGGTTCGCCGCCGGTTGAGTGTTGGCGAGTGCCGTACGGACCGACACGGCATGCGCCGCGGCCGCGTGTGCTGCGGCGTTCGTGCTCATCGCCGCGCTGTGCGCGCCGAGACTGCCGCCGCGCGCCCCTCCGCCGCCACCACCATCACCACCACCACCGTGACCACCGCTACCGCCGCCATGGCCGCCGCCACTCGATCCACCGCTCGATGAGGAGGATCCACCGCCGCTAGATCCGGCGGCCAACACGGGAGCCGCGACCAGGAGTGCGGCGCTCAAGATTGCGAGTTTGGTAATTGCGTGCTTGGCGAACATGGGCGTCACCTCGGACTTTACGCATCTGATTGGTGCTGATCATACGCCAAAAAATCCGTGGATAATGCCCCTATGGCCTATTTGCGACCCAGGGTGCGAGAATGCGCCATGAATAAAAACATCCTGCTTTCCGGTGTTCTTGTCCTTGGAATTTTCGGCATGGCTCGCGTGAGCTTGGCCGGATTGACTCCCCTGGATCCGCCAATCGTGCTCAAGGCCGACCGGCTGTTCGACTCGATCTCGGGCAGGCTCGTCGAGCACGGTATGGTCGTGGTGTCCGGCGGCAAGATCCAGGCCGTCGGTACGGATGTGAAGATCCCCGACCACGCCACGGTCATCGACCTCGGCGACGCCACCCTCATGCCGGGCTTTATCGACGCCCACGTGCACTTGGACAACCAGTCCAGTGGAAATTACTACCAGGATTGGTACCACGGCGTCATGCGCTTCCCCGCGGAGCAGGCGCTGTACGGCGCGCACTATGCCCAGGCGACGCTGGAGGCGGGTGTGACGACGGTGCGCGATCTGGGCTCGTCGGACTGGATCTCGCTGGGGTTGCGCAACGCCATCAAGGCGGGTGTGATTCCCGGGCCGCGCATGTTGGTGGCGAACAATGCCATCGGTGCCACGGGTGGACACGCGGACCAGGATCCGGTACCCCCGCAGCGCATCGCCGTGGCGGGTCCGATCCAGGGCGTGTGCAATGGTCCGGAAGAATGCCGCGCGGCGGTGCGTTATCAGATCAAGTATGGCGCGGATGTCATCAAGTTCATGCCGTCGGGCGGCGTGTTGTCGCTATCCGATCCGGTCGACAATGTGCAGCTGACCCAGGAAGAAATGAACGCCATCGTGTCGGAGGCGCATGCCTGGTCGCGAAAGGTAGCGGCGCATTGCCATGGCGACAAGGCGGCCAAGATGGCCATCGCCGCGGGCGTCGATTCCATCGAGCACGGCAGCTTTCTGCTGGACGATACCTTGCAGGAAATGAAGAAGAAGCACGTGTACCTGGTGGCAACGCTGTTCGCGGGCTACTGGGTAGGGCAGCATCTTGACGAGTATCCGCCGGCGATCGCGGAGAAGGCGGCGGCGGCCTCGAAGCGCGTGCAACAGATGTTCGAGCATGCGCTGAAGATCGGCGTGCCGATCGCCATGGGCACGGACGCCGGCGTCGAGCCGCACGGATTGAACGCGACCGAGTTTTCCTTGATGACCAAGTACGGCATGGCGCCGGCGCAGGTTTTGATTGCGGGTACCGCCAGCGGCGCGGACCTGCTCGGCATCGCCGACAAGACCGGCACGTTGACGGCGGGCAAATTCGCCGACATCGTCGCCGTGCCCGGCAATCCGCTGGTGGACATGAAGGTCACCGAGCACCCGCTGTTCGTCATGAAGGAAGGCACCATCTATAAGAACGAGGCCGCGGCGGCGACCCGCTAGGGACGGTGGAGGCGACGCATGTGCCCTTAAGTTTTGGGTTTGAGCTGCCACGCCAAGAACGCGTAGGTGTCGACGGCCTCGCGGTCCTGCTGCGCGCGAGTGGAGCCCACGCCGTGCCCGGCGTCGTAGTCGACGCGCAGCAGAATGGGTTTTCCGGATGAGCTGGCGGCCTGAAGTCTCGCCGTCATCTTGGCTACATGGAAGGGCGCGACGCGCGGATCGGTCACGCCGGTGGTGAGCAGCACCGCGGGATAGGGAGTGCCGTCCTTGACGGCCTGATAGCTGTCGATGCTCTTCAATGCGCGATAGCCGGCGGCCTTGGAAATCGCCCCCCATTCCGGTTCCTCGCCGTAGCCGTTTTGCTCGGCCACGTAGCGCAGCGGGTTCGACCAACCGACGCCATCGATGACGGCCGCGAATAGTTCCGGCCGTTCGGTCAGGGCGCGGCCCACGGTGATGCCGCCCGCCGATCGGCCGCCGATGGCAAGACGCGGCGTGGACGTGTATTTCCTGGCGATCAGCTCCTCGCACACGGCGATCAGATCGCGCCAGGTGTTCGGCTTGTTCTCGAGTTGTCCGGCCTTATGCCATTCGCGGCCGTACTCGCCGCCGCCGCGCACATTGGCGTAGCCGACGATGAACCCGGCGTCGACCAATGCCAAGGTCTTGCCGGCGAAGTTGGGCATGTAGGCAGCGGTGCCATAAGAGCCATAGGCGGAAATCCAGGCTGGCGCGGTGCCGTCGAGTTGCAGGCCCTTGCGATAAATCAGCGTGTAGGGAATCTTCACGCCGTCTTTGGCGGCGGCGAAGGAGCGCTTCGTCTCATAGGCGCTCACATCGATGTTCGGCCGCGGCGTGATGCCCGTATCGGTCAACACGCCCGACTTGTTCACCGCGTACAGCGCGGCGGGACTCAGCCATCCGGAGAATGACATGAGGACGCCGTCCTCCTCCGGGTTCGCAAACGGACCGCCGATGGTGCCGTCGAAGGGTAGGGGGATTTCGCCGACCTCGCCCTGCGCGCTCAAGCGGCGCAGGCGATGCACGCCACCGTCTTGGATGAGCAGGTAGATCCCGTCGCGCGCGCGGCTCAAGCCTTGGATGACCGCGGGTCCCTGCGCAACGACCACTTTGGCCGCGGCGAGACTCGGCGCGGCAACGGAGGTCTTGCGCAGCTCGCCGCGCGGCGTGCGCTTGTTGACCAACAGATATAAATCGTTGCCGTCGATTTCCAGATCGGTGAGTACGTCGTCGAAGCCGGCGATCGGCGTCCATTTGGCGCGGCCCGCCGCGGCGTCCGCCAGCGGCGCGATATAGGCGCGAAACTCCGGCCTGACATCGGCCAGCACCAGGATGGCGTGACGGGTGCCACGGAAGGTCTGGATCATCGGCATTTGGATCTTGTCGAATTCGATGCCGGCAACCAAACCGCGCTTCATCAAGATGGGATCGGTTTGCGGGTCGCTGCCGACGCGGTGAAAACGCGCCTGGGCATCCAAAAATCGTTCAGGTGTGTCCACCTTGCCGGTGAGTTGCGTGTAGAAGAACCCGCTGCCATCGTCCAGCCATTGCGGATTGGCAGCCTGGGTATCGGCAATGCGATCGGGCAGATCTTGACCGTCGGCGACCTTGAGTATGTGCAGCAGCGAGTCCTCGCTGCCATCCTTGGACAGCCCGTAGACGACCAGACGGCCGTCCGGAGAGGCTCGCCACCAATCGAGCGACATGTGGCTCTTCGGGCCGCTCAACAGCGTGGGGTCGACGAGCACTTTGCTCTGCCCGGCGGCGTCGCGTACGAACAGCTTGAAGTTGTCCGCGCCTGCGGGTCGCTGCGCGAAGAAGGTGAGGCCGCCGGCGCGCTGCACTCGACCGGTCACCGCGGTTTCGCCGGTCAGCTGTGTGATGCGCTTCAAGAAGCCAGCACGGCTCGGCAGTGCGTCGAGTATGGCGCGCGCGTGTTCGTTCTCGGCCTTCAAGAACGGCAGCCAGTCCGGATCCTTGCTGTTCTCCATCCAGCGATAGGGATCGCTCAAGGTCTCGCCGAAATAGGTGTCCTTGACGACTTCGACGCGTGCGACCGGAAGCGGCGGCACTTGGGGCGCGGCGGCAGGCGTGGCGGGCGTGGCGGGCGGTATGGGTGCCGGTGCGGGTGCGCCCGGACCTGTGGCGGCCCAGAGTGGCCTGGCGAGCGCCGCCAAACTCAAAGCGCTGTTGCTCAAGAATTCCCGTCGGTCGACGCCCTTGGTCATTGTAGATTCCTCATTTCAACTGACTGGATTGAGTGAGAGTGTCCCCAGCAATTCGGCGAGCCCGTTCCAGGCGACCTGGATGCCGATGCAAAACAAGAGAAACGCCGACAGGCGTACCACGATGGTCGTGCCCGTGACGCCCATCAGATCGGCGAGCCGGCCTGAGTTTCGGTAAAAGCCATAAATGATCACGGCGAGCAGGGCGTTGGCCGCCAGAGTCTCCACGAAGAACTCCAGCAGTTGGGGATGAAATCCGGTGGGCCTGCCGGCGCCGAGGGAGATGGCGACCGAAATCGTGCCGGGACCGGTGGTGAGCGGCATGGTGAGCGGATAGAAGGCAAGGCGGCTCGGCGGCACATCGATGGATTTGGGATGCGGGGTTTCCTCGCGGCGTTGCTGTGTGGCATCGGGGGCATTGAGCATGCGAAATCCGGAGGAGGCGACGATGATGCCGCCGGCCACGCGCAGTACGGGGAGGGAGATGCCGAAGAAGCCGAGCACGTAGGCGCCGATGTACAGCGAGCCCGCCACGATGAAGAAGGAATAGATGGCGACCCAGCGCGACATGGCGGCGCGCATCTTGGCATCGGCCTCACGCGTCGCGCCGAGAAAAATGAATGCGCCCGACAGCGGATTGACGATGGAGAACAACGCGGTGAATGCGAGCAGGAAGGTCGTCATAGATGTTGCGCGCCATTCTAGCGCGCGGACTATGACAAGGTCGCAGAACCGTGCGGCGCACGGTCGCCAATGGTCAGCGGCCGAAGCGCCACTCCAACGAGCCGCTGTACAAGGTCGCGTGATTACTGGGTGAGCCGCGAAAATAGTCGGCGCCCAGTCCGATTTCCAATCCGCGCCAGACACGATAAGCGGCCCCGATGCCGGCGGTGACGCCGCCGCCCTCGTGCGTGTCAGCGATGCGTGCGCCTGCAGCTTCTGCGGTAAGCTTCGTGTCCCAGAAGAAACCGCCGATGCGCGGGTCGATCATGAAGTTCGGTGCCGCTTCTACGCGCGGGCGGAAAGTCAGGGAAAAAATATTTCCATAACCGCGAATCGCGCCGGCAGTGTCCTGCAGCAGCTGCGGGATACTGGCGGTTGTTGCTACGGTGCCGGTCAGCGTGGCCACGTATGCGTTGCGGTGGGTGAAGCCGACCTCGATGTCCGCTTCAATGTCGGCGTATTTCGCCACGTCGAAACCGGCATACACCGTACCGGCGAGAGCAGACGTGTCGGTGCTGGCCGCGACGCCGCCAAAGCCTTCGGTGGCAAGCCGCGCATCGATGTCGCCCGCGTTCAACCGCAGGGGCATACCGCCGACACGGATGCCGACGTAGATCTCATCCAAGACGCCCGGGTTCGTGTTCGTCGATTCGCTGGCTCGCGCGCACGGGTCGGCGGCCGCGATCAGGATCGAAGCGAACAATGCGCTGCGCAGAATCACGCCCGCGCTGCCGCCATCTCTGCCACCAGCGCTGCCGCTGTCGCCACGCCCGACCGTAAACAGGGTCTTCATACGCAGCATCGCCAGCATCGCCAAGAAAGCCAGCAGCGGCCAGGTCATCGCGCCGCCGCCCGCTTTGGCGTTCACGGTTACGGTGACCAGTGTCGCGGATAGCGTCACGGACGCTTGTGCTGATCCGTCGCTTCCCGTGCACGTCAGGCTGTATGTGTAGGTGCCCGTGGCTGCAGGGGTTACGGTCTGCGTGCCGCTGACTGCCTGTGTGCCGCTCCATGAACCGCTGGCGCTGCAGCTGGTCGCGTTGGTGCTGGACCACGTGAGCGTCGAGCTGCCGCCGGCTGCGATGGTCGCGGGATTGGCCGTGATCGTCACCGTCGGCGGAGGTGCCGGTGGCGCCGACACGTTGAACCCGGTGGAAGCGCTCGATGCAATAAGCTGAGCGTTCCCTGCAAAATTTGCAGTCAATGTGCCTGCGCCCGCCTGCGAAGGCGTGAGCGCGCAACTTGCGTTGCCCGCAGCATTCGTGGTCCCCGTGCAGCTCGACGTACCGAGCGCGAAGGTGACGGTCTGTCCAGCCACCGCCGTCGGGGGCGATACCGAGACGTCCGCTAGGGATCCAACCACGGTCGTTTGCTGTTTGATCGTTCCGACGGTGGGACTCGAGTTCAACGTGAGGAACGACGTATCGCTTCCCGCGGCCCACGTTACCGTGGCAATGTTCGAAGCGAAGTTAGTACTGGCGTTGGCAGCAGCCGTCGCGATTACTTTATCGGTCCCCTTGAAAATGCCTGGGTAGGTCAACGTCGCGTTGCCATTGGTGTCCGTGCGCACCAACTTCAAGCCAGCATTGGCGCCGGAAATCAGGAAATTGACGGCAACACCGGCCAACGGTGAGACGTTGTGTACGGTTGCAGTGAATGACTGCGTGGCGCCCTGCGCAGGGTTCGGCGAGACGCTGGCCGGCGTCAAGTTGATCGAAGGAGCGGGACTCGTGGGTGAATACGTGCAGCTGCCGTCGGCGTTCGTCAGCCGATACACCGTGTCGTAGTGAGTCAGATATAGACAGCCGTCGGGGCCGACCGCGCCAACGCCGGAAGGTCCGGTAACTTCCGCACCATTGGGGACCGTTGCAAGAACAGTTGCCGAATTCGGTGCCGCGATGGGTATCTCGGTCAACGTGCCCGAAGGTTCGACGATCAGCGACTGTGCGCTACCGTCAGGGTTAGCGACACCGACGGCAACCGAGTAGTCGGATGTGAGCCCTGTCAGCGGCGTCATCGACACCGAGGCCGCATTGGTGGCGGATACCTGTACCACCTCGGCGGTCTGACTGCTGGAGTAGCCGCTGACGTAGTAGCCGCTGACGGCATACAGCGTTCCGTTCGGCGCGAACGCCATGCCGCCGTTCGGCGTTTGCGGCAGAGTCGCATAAACGACCACGGAGGTGGGAACGCTGGGGTTGGTGTTGGCCGGATCGAGGATGCGGTAGACCGAGGCGTTATCGGTCCCGCCGCCGGTACACCCATCGTCAAAGAACAAATCGCCGCTCAAAGGATCCACGGAGAGACCGCCGGGACAGGTCAATCCGCTCGCGACCAAGCGCAGGACGTTGCCGGTGGCCGGATCGATTTGCACGATTTCACCGCCCTCGCCGCCGACGGTTGCATAGACGCTGCCATCCTTGCCGTAAACCGGTGTACGCACCGCCGGTGCGATGGTGTTCAGCAGCGTGGCCGGCGTGGCTACGCCGCCGGACAGTCCGAATTGATACAGGGCGCCGGTGAGCCCGTCGGTGACCAGGACCGTGCCATTGGAAGTGAAGGTGGGCGTGTTGCCGCCCGGGCAGCCCAGGTTGACGCCTTGGTAGAACAAGGTCGCCGCGGCGGGCAAGCCCGTGATGAAGGGGCTGATGGCGTAGCCGGCCCCCGCAGCGGGTATCAGGCCTACACCACAGGCGGTATTAGTACTGCCGCTATAGGTGACTGTGCCGGAGCCTGGAATCGTCAGATTGTTGTCGCTCTCATCGACGGCCGTAAAAGTGACGGTCTCGTTCACCTGGTCGGTAGCAGAAAACTGAATCTGCCCATTCGCATCGGTGACTGGTGGTGTGGGCCCCGTGATGACCGCGTGGGCGCCGCCGTCCATGACGGTCACGGTCTTCCCGATCGCCGGTTGGTTATTGGCGTCCTTCAAGGTAACCGTGATGGTTGCCGGCGTCACTCCATCAGCGGCCACCATCGCAGGAGCCACATTGATTCCTCCACTCGCGGCGGCGGGACCTGCAAAAGTCACCGTGGCGGTTGCTGTCAGCACGACTCCATCCGTCGCATCCGTGGCCGTGAAGGTTACAGAGCCGGGTGTCATGGCTGTGACCTCAAAAACGGCCGCGCCGTTCTCTGAGTTGGTCACCGAGGTACTCGGCGTCACATTCACCGCGCTGCCATTGGCGGCAAGCGTGACCGACTTGCCAGAAATCGGAAATCCGTTGGCATCCGTCAACAGCACCGCAATGGCAACGGCAGTCGTTCCATCTGCCGGGACTGAAGTCGAAAGTACCAGCCCCGGACTAGTGGATGCGGTCACCGTGGAGGTAGTCGCACTCACGGGTCCGACTGTCTTACCGCTCAATGCGAGATAGAGTTTGGTCACATCGGGCGATCCAAGTCCTACGTGCGCGGCGTCCGTGTTCAAGAGACCCGCAGAATGAAACGTGCTAGCAGCGGCGGTCGCATACAGGCTGGGGTTTAAGAGACCGAGCGGCTTTTGCAAAAGCTGATTGAGCGCTGCGGTGTAAGCGGCCCAGAGCGGTGTCGCCAAGCTCGTTCCACCGAAAAACTTGCTCGCCGGGCAACCCCCGGCATCTGCTTCACACAGGTAGGGAGCAAACTTCGGATCGGCCAGTGTGACCACGTCGGGCACGGAGCGCATCGTCGAGACTGCCAACGAGGACTGATAAGCTGGTGCCTGGAAATAGCGGCTCACCCCGAAGCCTGCTGGGCCAAGCGGCGGGACATCGTTCGAGCCATCGAACCACGACTCACTGCCGTACACGTTTCCTGCGCCGACTGTGCCGGTGGATCCTCCGACCGCCGTGACGTGCGGCGAATCGGTGGGTACCGCAATCGTGCTTGCCGTGCCGTCCGAGCAGGTGCTGCCACTGTCGCCGGTGGCGCTGAATACGCTGATCCCCGAGGCTGCAGCCGTGGCCAAGGTCGCATCGAGACTTTGCACGTCGGCGAGCGTCGTCTGGTCTTCGCAGTAGATGTTGGTGTTGCTGATGACTGTGACACCATCGTTGATCATCGCATTGAGCACTGCCTGGAAGCTTGCCGCGTTGGACGCAAACGGTGCTTCATAGACCACGATTTGTGCGCCAGGTGTGAGGCTCAGAATCGTGTCGATGCCGAGCAATACATCGGTCTCCCCTGGGCCGATGGGCGCACCTCCCGCGACGGGAACTTGGCTCACTTGGTTGCCGAGACTTGCGGGTAACCCGGCAAGTGCCAACCAATCGGCGACATCCGAGTTCAAGAACGCACTCGTGGACGTGATGCCAATCTTTTGGCCAGTGCCAACGGTTGCGGAATTTTGACGGAATAGACTCTTGCGCGATGCTACCTGCTTCGATTCAGCCCCTTCCAAGCCCTCGGCTAGGAAAATGTCGGTGATTTCGAGGTCCTCCAGAGCCTCAGTTTCGGCTGCGATTGCTCCTGCTTGCGCCCCTCCGTTTCCGGTCGTAGCCTGCACAATTGGGGTCATTTTCAGGGAATTTCCGGCAAGTTCCTCAAGTTCCTCATCAACTATCTCAAATCCCTTCAACATTGCATCCCACCCGGGATCCTCCGGCAGCGGTGGCGTCCCCTCCGCCGCCGGCATTGGCTGCGGAGGCGTGAGCAGACCAACGATGGCCTGTATATGGGGCGCGAGTTCGATGGGCACGGCCGGATCCGCATCGTTGGCATACCTGCGCTGCGCGCCCCATTGCACATCGCGAATGTTCACTTGGAAGGCCTGCTGAGCCGCGCGGCGCGTGCCGCGTACCGTGAGCGTCAAGCGGTTCTTTGAACCGCTTAGAAGCTCGAAACCGGATTGGGTCAGGTAGCGGCGCACGGCTGCGTAGGTGCGGCGCGATGGACCGAACCGCTCTGCGATTTGTGCCTGCGACAGGAACTGCCGGTAGTGCTTCGAATGTGGATCGTAGACATCCGCGAGATAGCGGTCGAAGGCCGCCTGATTCTCGCGCCGCAGTACCAGTGTGAGCGTGAGTTTTGCTTTACCCGCGGTGTTCTTGTCCGACTGAAGTACCTCGGCTCGATCGAGCGAATCCAGCACGTGTCCGGGCAGGCGCACGAAACCGGGACCGGGATCCGGGCCGATGCTGCCGGCGGGTGCGACGGTGGCTGGCATCGATGGGCTTGGCGCGGCGACAGCATTGGTCAGATTGAGGACCAGCGCCGCAATCATGAGTCGCAACAGCACGGAGATTGACAAATATGACTGACGCATCGAGATCTCCCTTTTGCATAAAGCTTAGGGAATGCCCTGAGGCGCGCCCACTCCCAAATGAGAGTGGCTCTTCTAAGCCGTCAGTCGCGGCTGTGTCGGGTCGCTAGTTCTTCGAAGGGTTGGGATCCGCGGCTTCCAACACCGCTTGTATGAGCCGCTGCGGCGAGTAATTGTCCGAGTAGGGTGTCAGGCCGAGGCGTACCACCACGAGTTGCCGCGAGCGGATCACGGCGATGGTTTGACCATCATGACCCGACAGGTAAAAGGTGTCCGCAGGAATGCCGAAGGCTGCGTCGGAGCGGCCGCCGAGCCAGACGAAGCCGTGGCCATACTGGCCTTCGGATGCCGCAACAGGCGTTGCCATCATGTCGACGAACCCTTCGGGAAGCATCTGTTGCCCCTGCCACGCGCCATCCTGCAGCAGAAATTGCGCGTAGCGCGCCCAATCGCGCGCGGCCGCGTACATGTACGACGAACCGACCAGGGTGCCGTGCTCGTCGGGCTCGATGATGGCACTGCGCATGCCGAGTGGAACGAACAGGCGGTCCTGGATCCAGATCGAGCCGCCGGCGGTGTCTTGTACGATGCGCGCGACGATATTGGCGGTACCGCTCGAATAGCTCCACACCTCGCCGGTGGGATGAGCCAAGGGCTGCGAGTAGGCGAACCCTGCGGCGTCCGGCTCTAGATACAGCATGCGCGTGACGTCCGAGACGGCGCCGTAGTCTTCGTTGAAGCGCAAGCCGCTCGACATGGCCAGAAGATCGGCGATGCGGATGTGATCGCGGCCGTCGCCCGGCGGCCAGAAGCCTGATTGATCGAGGGTCAGCTTGCCGTCCTTGACCAACAGGCCCACCAGCCCGGCGGTCACTGTCTTGGCCATGGACCATCCTAGCAAGCGCGAATCGGCGCTGAAACCCGGTGCGTAGCGCTCGCCGACGATGCGTCCGTGACCGATGACGAGCGCGGCGCGCAGGCCGGGACCGGTGAATGCATCATCGAAGAGCACCTTCTGCACGGCGGGAACAAGCGACACGGCGTCGCCATCCGGCCAGAGCCGGGCATCGCCGCCAGCCGCTGCAGTTGCGCCGGTTGCGGCATCGGCGCCCGCCGGCAGCACGCTGGGCCGCGGTGCCGGTACCGCAACCTGATCCAGCTTGCCGTCGGCAACATTGGTGCAGCCCGCGCCGCCCCGCGACACGGCGAGGCCGTTGCCGATGAAGCCGAGGAAACCGGCGCGCACCACGCCGTGTTGCTTATCGATGGACACCCGCAGCCAGCGCAGCAGCCAGATGCCGGGTGCCTGTACGTCGCTGCTCAAGACTTCGTCGGCCTCGCGTCCGGCGAGATATACGTTGGAGCAGACGGTCTTGGCCGCGTAATTTGCACCGACGCGCAGCAGATCGGGAGGCTTGAGCCATAGGGCCAGGGTACCGGCGGCAATGAGGATGAGGAGAGCCGCGAGAATGCGGCGCAGCGTTACCAATTGAGATCGGCGAGCATGGCCGCGTACGCGTCGATGCCGTCCCAGAGATTCTTGAGCCGCAGATTTTCGTTGGCGGCGTGTTGATTGTTGTCGTGATTGACGATGGGCAGGCAGACGATGGGCACATGGAAATTATCCGCGAACGTATACAGGGGCACGCTGCCGCCGCTCATGGGCATGACCACCACCGGCGCGCCGGCGGCCTCCGTGGCGGCTTTGATCACGGCCTTCCCTTCGGGCGAGGACATGTCGGAACGCAGCGCGGCATAGCCGGATTCCCACACCAGCCGCACGATGCGTGGGTGCGCGAGACGCATCGCGACGTCGGGCTCGCTCTGTATCAGCGTCCAACCTTTGGCCTCGAGAAAGCGTTCGACTTTGCCGCGCACGCCGGCCGGCGTCTGGTCGGGCACCAAACGGAAGTCGATGGACACCGTGGCATCGATGGGGATGGCGTTGGCGGCGGCTTCGCCCACCTGACCTGTGCGGATGCCGCGAACATTGAGGGCAGGCCGCATGATGCTCAAGGGCAGCGAGTCGCTGCCTTCGGAGCGGCCGATGGCGTAATCGTGTTTCAGATCCGCGTCGATCGGCGGCAGCGCGGCGATGGCGCGCTCCTCGTCGGCCGTCAGCGGCCTGACGTCGTCCATAAAGCCCGGAATCAGTATCTTGCCCTCATCATCGCGCATCTGCGCGATCAAAGTGGCGGCCATGACGGCGGGATTTGGCGCCCAGTTGCCGTAGTGTCCGTCGTGCAGCGCACGGATCGGTCCGTAGATCGTGGCCTCGAGGCCCACCTCGCCGCGCGCGCCGAAGAACACCATCGGACGGCGGGTCTGATGAACGGGTCCGTCGCCGATCAGAAAGAGATCGGCGGCGAGCTGCGCTCGATGGTCGTGCAGGACTTGCGGCAGGTGCGTCGATCCGGTTTCTTCCTCGCCTTCCCAGAGGACCTTGATGTTCACCGACGGCTGCCTGTGCAGCGCTTTCAAGGCATCGAATGCGGCCAGAAACGCGGCGATGGTGGCTTTGTCATCGCTGACCGCGCGTCCGAACAGACGCCATTCAGGATTGTACGGTGTCGCGGCCGTGTGCCAATCGATGACCCTGTCTTGCGCTGAACCACCGGGGCGCATCACCGGCTCGAAGGGATCGGAGCTCCACTGCGAAGGGGTCACCGGCTGGCCGTCGTAATGGGCGTAGTAGACGACCGTGTGCTGGGCATGCGCGCTCGGCAGAAAGCCCAGCACCACCGGCGGGATGCCGGGACCGGCCGTCAATTCGCTGACCTTGAAGCCCCGCGCGCTCAGGGCTTGCTCGAGATGCTGCGCCATGGCGATGAGACCGGCGGGATCCGCGGCCACGCTCTTGAGACGCGTCAGGGTCTCGAGTTCGCCGACGATGGCGGCTTCGTGGTCAAGTCGGTATCGATCGACCTGCGCGCTGAGATTGGCGGAGCTGCCGGGGGCGCCCTGCGCGAGTTCGAGCAGCAGGCCGCCGAGTAGGGCGAAGACGGTACGTGCGGCGCACGATCGGGTGCAAGCGGGCATGAAGGCTCCTTTAAACTCTAATTCACCGCGTCTGACTCACCGCGCGGCCGGCCGCTGCCAGCCGCCGCCGAGTGCCTTGAAAACAGCGATTTGATCCTGCACCAAGGCGGCGTCGGAGGCGGCCACCGCGGCATCGGCGGCGATCAGGGTTTGCTCGGTGGTGAGCAAATCGAGATTGCTGACGGCGCCGGCGAGAAATTCATCGTGGGCCATGCCGAAGGCCTTGTGGATTCTATCCTGCGCATCGGCCACCGATTGGCGGTAGTCGAGCGCGGCGCTGTAGAGCGCGAGTGCCTGCTCGGTTTCTTTGAGCGCATCGAGAATCACCGAGTCGAAGGCGGCCAGCGCCGAGGCTTGATTGGCCTTGGCCTGGCGGACACGCGCCCGCGGTCCTATCTGGTTGGGAAAATTCCAACTGATGGCCGGCCCCACGCCCCAGGTGAGTCCTATGTTGGTGGCGAGTTCGCCTGTCGTGGTGGCGGCACCGCCGTACAGCCCGACCAACTTGATGGATGGATAGAGATCGGCGGTGGCGACGCCGATCTGCGCGGTGGCGGCGGCGAGCCGTCTCTCGGCCTGGCGCACGTCGGGCCGGCGCCGGAGCATCCCGGTGCCATCGCCGATGGGAATGAGAGCCTTCAACGTGGGTGCGGAGATGCAGTCATCGAGTGGCGGGGCGTTCGCGGGCGTGCGGCCGAGCAGGGCCGTCAATTGGAACAGTGCGGCGCGGCGCTGGCCTTCGAGCGGCGCAATCGCGGAGCGCGCCTGGGCCTCCAGCGCCTCAGCGCGGGCGACATCGTAGTCGGAAGCGGCGCCGGCCTCGTGGCGATTGACGGTGATATCGGCTTCATGGGCGACGACATCGTGGGAATGGCGGGCGACCGCGAGTTGTTCCCCGAAGGTGCAGACTTGCGCGAAGGCGCGGGCGGTTTCGGCAGCGACCACGACTTTGAGCGCGTCGCGGGCGGCCTCGGTGGCTTCGGCATTGGCGTGGGCGGCTTCGATGGAGCGGCGCACCTTGCCGAACAGGTCGACTTCGTAGCCGACCTGGAACAGGTCTTCGAGCAGCCACACCGTCAGGGGTCGTTTGCCCTCGAGTTCGAGGATCTCATCGGTAGTAGCGTCACGGCCATAGATGCCGCCGATTGCCGCGGTGGTCGAGGGATAAAGACCTGCGCGCGCCGCGGACACCACCGCGGTGGCGGCGGAGAAATTCGCTTCGGCCGAGGCGAGTTGCCGGTTGGCGTTGAAGGCCTCCTGGATGAAGGCATCGAGGCGCGGATCGTGATACAGCTGCCACCAGTCATCGGGCGGCGGTGCCGTGGTTTCCGCGGACGCATCCAGCGAGACCAGCGGTGCGTCGGCACCGGCGGGCGGGGTGGGCGGGTGGTAGTTGGGGCCGACCTTGCAGCCATGCAGCAGCGCGCCGAGCGCCACAAGCGCGGCGAAGGTTCGCAGCCTGGCGGCGCCGCAGATTCGTGTGTGCACCTTCAGCATGCGTTCATGAAGACTTGCGGGCCCGCGATGCGAGCCACGGCACGGCCGAGGCGGGTCCTTGCGGTGCCGCCCGCATCAGTACCAGCACCAACAATGCGATCGCGGCCAGTGCCCCGATCGCGATGAAGCAGTCGATCACGGCTTGCGTGGTGGACGCGGAGCGCACCACGGAACTCAAGACCGTGGCACCGCGGCCGGCGGCGTCAGTGGGGTCGAACACGCGGGTGGTGGCGGCGCCGTAGGCGCGCATGCGGGCGAGGACATCGGGATCGCCGACGCGCACGTGCTGACCGAGCATGTTGGAGGCGACCTGGCCGCGCACGCGCGCCATCGTCGCGACCGAGGCGGTGCCGATTTCGCCGCCCATGAGGCGCGCGGTCTGCAGCGCGGCCCCGAAGGTCAGCGCGTCCTGCGGCCGCAAGTGCAGCACCGAGAAGAACACGATGCCGGAGAGTGCGAAACTTTGCCCGACCGCCTGCAGCAGCTGCGACGGCAGGAATTGATCCGATCCCCACTGCGGTGTGATGTTCCAGGCCACCATCAGGCAGGCGACGGCGATGAAGCTGAGTCCGATGCACGCGACCAAGCGGGGGTCGGAGCGACGCAGCATCAATCCGGCCAGCGGACAGAGTATGAGTTGCGGTGCCGCGATCCACCAGAGCGTGTCGCCGACTTCGAGCGCGCGAAAGCCGCGCACGTTGACCAAGTAGAGCGGAATGAGAAAGGCGGTGGCGAGGATGCTCAAGCGCAGGAACCCGACCAGCAGCAAGAGAAAGGGCAGGGGATAGCTGGTCACGACCTTGAAATCGACGAGGGGATGCGGCGTACGGACTTCGTGAATGAGGAAACTCACGAACAGAAGGCCGCCGGCCAGCAGCAGTCCCCAGATCAAACCGGAGCCGAGCCAGTCCAGCCGGTTACCCTGATCGAGGGCCGCGTAGATCAGCGCCAGGCCGAGACCGCCGGCGACCAGTCCGAACCAGTCGGAGGGTGGGCGCGAAGGGTTGATGGGCGTGAGCTTCATGCCGCGGCGCAGGCACAGCGTCATGATCAAGGCCAGCGGCACGTTCTGCCAGAAGATCCAGCGCCACGAGGCGTGTTCGGTGTACCAACCTTCGAGTGAGGCGGAAATGTTCAGGCTGAGCTCCAAGTTGAGGGCGTACAGCGCGATGCCGAAGGCCCAGTATTTGGGCGGCGTGTTCAGCAGAATGAAACCGAGCGTCAGGGGAATGAAAAAACCCGAGGCGATGCCGCCGGCGAATTGCAGGCACAGCAGCATGGGCAGGGATGAGGCAAAGCCCGAGGCCAGGGAGATGATGGCAAACGAGAGGGACGCCCAGAGCAATACGCGGCGCGGTCCATAGACGGATCCCATCCAGACCGCGGCGATGGCGATGAGCATTTGCGCGACGGTTTGCGCAGTGGTGATCCACGCGCCCTCATCAAAGCCGGCGTGCACCGCGCCGCGAATGTCATTGAGGCCGAAGTTCGACAGGCGGCCGTTCAGCGTGGAGATGAATGTGCCCATGAGCACGGCAAGCAGCCCGAGCCACGGAATCGAGGTCGGCGGCGCCTGCGGTGGCATGGTCGGCGACATCAGCGGCGGCCGTCGCGCGCGTCGACTTTGGCCTCCACGGACAATCCGGTGACCAGGCGGTCGCCCAGCCCGTCGGGGTCGTCGATGAGGATCTTCACTGCCACGCGCTGCACGATCTTGGTGTAATTGCCGGTGGCGTTGTCGGGCGGCAGCAGTGCGAACTGCGCACCGGAGCCGGGCGCAAACGAGTCGACATGGCCTTTGAGGGTATGGCCGGGAAAGGTATCGACGGTGATCTCGGCTTTCTCGCCCACCGCCATATGCGTGAGCTGAGTTTCTTTGTAGTTCGCGATCACCCAGACATTGGGGAGCGGCGCGAGCGTCGTGATCTGGCTGCCGACGCCGACATACTGCCCGGGTTTCACCTGGCGCTGGCCGATCACGCCGTCCTGGGTCGCGACGATGGTGGTGTATTTGAGGTTGAGCTTGGCGACCTCGAGATTGGCGCGCTGCGCGGCGATGGTCGCCTCGGCCTGCTGCTCCTGCGCCGACAAGACGGCGAGCTGGCGCTCCGCGGCATGCGCCTGTGCCTCGGTTTGCTGCTGCTGGGCAGCCAGCTGCGCGTGCACGGTTTCAAGCTTCTCGCTGGCCTCGGTGGAGGATGATCCCGTTTCGAGCAGGCGGTGCTGACGGGCCAGATCGCGGGCATTTTGCGCGACGTTCGCTTGGACGGCGGCCACTGCGGCATGCGCCGCCGCGATATTGGCGAGCTGCAGCTCGTGCTGCGCCTTCAAGGCCTCGGCTTGTGCCGTGGCCGAGGCGATGCCGGCTTCGGCCTGGGCCACGGCGGCGCGATAATCGTCATCGACGATTTGCGCGATGACTTGCCCTGCATGGACGCGTTGAAAATCCCCGACAGGGAGCTCCCGCAGGTAGCCGCCGACCTTGGCCGCGATCGGCGTCATGTCGGCCTGCAAATAGGCATCGTTGGTGACCTGCCAGCCGGCGCCGCCTTCCCAGCGGTTCCAGCGGGTCGAGACGATGAAGATGATGCCGATGGCGACGACGAAGACGAGTACGCGCCAGGTGGCCTCGAACAGCGTGTTCAACCTCACATTCGTCATACTTCTTCGCTCGCGAGGCGGGGTTTATATCATAGCGCGAAGCAAATTTTGCCCGGAAATGGCGTGCCTGCCCTTTTCGTATGGACGTGCCGCGCCGGTTGTTCGATGATCCTTGCATGAAAGCACAGCAATGCAGTGCCGTTGCGGTCGCCATTTACATGACCTGCAGCGGGATGTCGCTTGCGGCGAACGGACCAGCGGCGCAGGCCCACGCGCCCAAATTCGACAAGCTCGTCGATGACTTCGTCTTGAGTACGCTGGCGCTCTCGCCCACCTACGCCACCGCCTCCGGTTATCACATGCACCAGGGAGTGTCGCTGGATGATTTGCTCGACGATTTCAGCCCGGCCGGGATCGCAGCATCGCGCAGCATGCTGCAGGACTTCGAGGCGCGCATCGCGGCGTCCAATGTCGCTGCGCTCGATAAGGAGCAGAAGGCGGACATCGACATCATGCGCGATGCCATCGGCGCCAGCCGGCTGGATCTGGATGAGATCCAGAGCTACCGGCACAACCCCACCACCTATGTCGAGCTGGTGGGCAATGCCCTGTATACCCCTTATGTGCTGCATTACGCGCCTGCCGCGGAGCGCTTCAAGCACATCATCGAACGCTTGAAGAGAGTCCCGGAACTCGTGCGCCAGGCCGAGGCGAATCTCATGGATTCGCCGGAAATCTGGAATCGCGTGGCGCGCGAGGAAAACACCGGAAATGTGGATCTCATCGACGGTGCCCTGCGCAAGGATTGCCCTGCGCCGCTGCGCAAGGACTATGACGCCGCGGCGGCGCCGGCGCTCGAGTCGCTGAAGTCCTTCAATAGCTGGTTGGCAGCGGCGCTGTCGAAGAAAACCAGCGACTGGCGGTTGGGCCGGGCTTTGTACGCCAAGAAATTCCGCTTGACCCTGGCAGCCGGCGAGACGCCGGAGCAACTGCTCGCCGAAGCTGAGGCGGATCTGAAGAAAACCCGCGAGGAGATGGTGCGGCTGGCGGCGCCGAAACCTTTGGAGCAGGCGCTGGCCGATGTCGCGAGCCAGCATGCGACGGCCGCGACTTACATGGCATCCGCAGAGCAGTCCCTGGCCGCGGCAACCGCCTTCGTCAAGGCGAAGGATTTGGTGACGCTGTCACCCAGCGGCAACTTGCGCGTCATCGAGACGCCCGTATTCATGCGCGGCATCTACGGCGTCGGCGGCTTCAACGGCGCGCCGCCGCTCGAACCGAAACTCGGCGCCTTTTATTGGGTGACGCCGATCTCGCCGTCCTGGCCGCAGGCGCGCATCGACTCGAAGCTGCGTGAGTACAATGCATCGGGTATGCAGCATTTGACCGTGCACGAGGCGATGCCGGGCCATTACGTGCAAGCGGAGTACGCGAACGCCATCGTGCCGCGTTCGCGGCGCTTGCTGCGCTCTCTTTTCGGCAACGGCCCGTACATCGAGGGATGGGCCGTGTATGCGCAGCAGCTGATGGCGGAACAGGGCTATCAAAGCGACACGCCGGGCTATCGGCTCACGCTGGCTAAACAAATGCTGCGCGTGCTGGCCAACACCATATTGGATGTGAAGCTGCAAACCCAGAACATGACCGATCAGGAGGCGCTTGATCTCATCACCAAACAGGCCTTTCAGGAAGGCGAAGAGGCGGCGGCGAAGCTGCAGCGGGCCAAATTGTCGTCATGCCAATTGCCGACGTACTACGTGGGCTTCAAGGGCTGGCTCAAGGTGCGCGAGGACTACCGCGCGAAGTTCGGGGCCGACGTGCCGCTCAAGCGATTCCACGAAGCGGCGCTGCGTGAGGGCGCGGTGCCGCTGCCGGTGCTCGATGAGTTGTTGAACTAGCCGTGGCGGCGGGCGCGAATTTGCCAAGGATCGATCCGATGCGGGCGGCGCGCAGTCCGGTAGTGCTGTTGCTGGCGACGGTGCTGTTCTTGAACTACGTCGACCGCGGCACCCTGTCCACGGCGGCGCACCTGGTGCAGGCCGATCTCGTCTTGAACGATTCGCAGATGGGAATACTGCTGTCGGCATTCTTTTGGTCGTACACCTTCACGCAGATACCGATAGGTTGGTTGGCGGAACGCATCGGCGGCCATCGCGTGCTCGCCGGAGCGTTGGCGGTGTGGGCCTTGGCGACGATCATGTTGGGTCTCGCGCACTCCTTCTTCATGTTGCTGGCGCTCAGGGTTCTGTTGGGGGTGGGCGAGAGCGCGGGGTTTCCCTGCGTCTCGAAGATCATGGCAGCCTCGGTTCCGGCGCAGGGCTTAGGATTGGCGAATGGGATCGTGGGGTTTGCCTACCTCTTGGGGCCGGCCGTGGGCACTTACGCCGGCGGCTGGTTGATGGTGCACTTCGGGTGGCGTTCTGCTTTCCTGGTGTTCGGCGCGCTGTCGTTGCTGTGGCTGGTGCCCTGGGCGAGGGTCGCGGGTCAGGTGCGGGCGGCGCACATCAGCGCCGCGGCAGACGATGGCCCGACCTTTTGGATGGTCCTGAAAACACCTGCCATGTGGGGGACGGGGCTCGGCATATTCTGTTCCAACTACGGCTTTTTCTTCATGGTGCTGTGGTTGCCCTCCTATCTGGTGCGCGAGCGGGGCTTCTCGACTTTGGAGATGGCGGAACTTACCGGCAGCGCCTTCGCCATCAACGCGCTGTGTGCCTTGGGGGCGGGATGGGCGGTCGACCGTTACATCGCGAAAGGCGGCTCAGCCAATCTCGCCTACAAATCCATCATGGTAGTGGCGCATATCGGTTCGGCGATTTGTCTCCTGTGCATGGCGTTCGGCGCGAAGCCCTTGGCGCTCATCGGCATGTTCGTCTACCAGGTGCTCTGCGGTGCTTCTTCGCCCGGCGTCTATGCCATCCCGCAAGTGCTGGCGGGGCCAAAGGCGACGGGACGCTGGGTGGGCGTGCAAAATTCGCTGGGAAGCCTGGCGGGTGCGGCCTCGCCCTTCGTCACCGGGCAGATCATTCAGAGTACCGGTAAGTTCAGCAGTGCGCTGCTGGTAGCGGCGGTGGTGATGGCGGTGGGGGTGATGGGCTGGACCTGGATGCTGCCGAAGCTCGAGGAGCTGCGCTGGGATCCGGCCGGCACATTGGCGCCGGCCGGAGCGGAGCTGTGAATCTCGCGGTCCGGCAGAAGAAATTTAATGCGAAACTGCCTATGATGGGCTTACTATAGCCGCCGAGAATCGGGGACGAGCGCTACCAGAACGATACAGCCGGGGTGACAGGAAAAATGTCGGGAGCTCGGACAAAAGGATTTCAGGGCATTGGAGTTGGCGTGCTGCGCGCCTACTTGAGATCCTGGCAGTATGCCGGCCCCGATGAGTTGACCGCGAATTGGATGATGACCGAAGGTACCGGGCAGCAGGTCGGCGATGCAGCAAATGGACCGGACCCGGAAGTCATCGGCAGCCGGCGTACCCCAGAGATTGTGTCCAAGTCGACGTCGAAATCTAAACGCAGACGCAGCAAGCCAAACTGATCCGCGCTCCAGCGGCTCACCAATTCGGGTTGGGCAGTTCGGCGAACACTTCTTGCAGAGCAAAACCCCAGCGGGTGCGGATCATCTTGAAGTATTCGTTGTCGTTATCGATGCTGATGTGAGTGGCCAACCTGAACTCATCGCGGCGGATGATGGCCAGATCGAGCGGCGGTCCGACGGAGAGGTTGGACCTGATGGTGGAATCCATGGAAATCAATGCGCACTTGGCGGCTTGGGCGATGCTCGAGGAGCGGGTGATGACGCGGTCGATGATGGGCTTGCCGTACTTGGACTCGCCGATTTGGAAATAAGGGGTGTCGATCGAAGATTCGATGAAGTTGCCGGCCGAATAAATGTGGAACAGCCGGGGTTCTTCGCCGTAGATCTGGCCGCCTAGGATGAATGTGCCGTTGAAGTCGTGGCCGTGTTCATGGAGGTATTCGGCGTCGCGCTTGTGAATCTCGCGCAGTGCATCGCCGACCACGCGGGCCGCGGCGAACATGTTCTTGGCGTGAAAGATGGGCGAGGGTACTTCGGGATCCCCGGACGGCTCTTGCAGGAGATTGACCACGGCCTGCGTCACGCCGAGGTTGCCGGCGGACATGAGCACGAGCACGCGCTCGCGGGCTTTGTGAAACGTGGCCATTTTGCGGAACGTGTTGATCTGGTCGACCCCTGCATTGGTGCGGGAGTCGGACAGCAGGACGAGCCCGGTGTCCACCAGGAGTCCCACGCAATACGTCATTGTCCGAGCACCGCCCGTCGGGGCAGGTCGTAATATGTCATGGCGCAGGAGTCTACTACTGTTGCTGGAGCGCGGACTCGGCCACCGTCACATTCGCTTCCATGACTTCGCCGCCGCCGCCCTGGCGGACGCCGCGCACAGGGGCCGCATCGAGGTAGTCGCGGCCGACGGCGAGGCGGCAGTAGGTACGCACGGCAGGGCGATTATGGGTGACGTCCATGCTCTGCCAGCCGATTTCGGCGCCGAGCCAGACGTCGACCCAGGCATGGCTGGCGGCATCGTTCGCATCGCCGGTGTACAGGTACCCGCTGACGTAGCGCGCGGGCATGCCGATGGAACGGGCCGAGGCGAGGTAGACATGGGCGTGGTCCTGGCACACGCCCTCGCCGCTCTTGAACGCGACGGCGGCGCTGTCCTGCACATCGCTGGTGCCGCTTTTATAGCGGATTGCTCCAAAAACGGCTTTGGCCAGCGCTTGCGCGCGGGCGCGGGGCTCCAAGACACCCTTGAGCGCGTTTTGTGCGAAGGACTTGATGTCGTCGTTCGGCTGGGTGAGCTTGGTGGGAGCGAGGTAGGCGAGCGGCGATAGGGGGCCGTCGTCCTGGCGCGCTTCGGTATCGGCGGTTTCCACCACGCCGTGCACGACGATTTGGATTTCGCGGTGCGGTTCCTCGATGGTGAGGAGGTGCGAAATATTGCCGTAGGCGTCGACTTGCTCGAGGCGCCGGCCCGGCGAGGTGATGCTCCAGGCGAGCGCGCGCTGACTGGGGTCGCGGCGCGGCGTGAGGTGCAGGCTTTGTACGCTGTATTTCACGGGCCGGTCATAGCGGTAGCGGGTTTCGTGCCTGATATGCATTTGCATGTGCTTACACCTCTGCCGGGGGAACCAAGAAATCCGACGCGACGCGCGCACCGAGATCGCGGAGCCTTGCTAAAAATTTCTCGAGAAAGACGGGCAGGCCGGTCGCGAGGATGTCTTCCATGCGCGTGAAGTGCAGCGCGGCGTGCATCTCACCGGCGCGCCGCACGGTCTCGGCCGATTGCTGATTGGCGACTGATTTGAGGTTGTTATAGACCTCTTTACAGCAGCGCAGCAACGAGCGCGGCATGTCGTCGCGCAGGATGAGGAGCTGGGCGACCTTGAAGGGCGTGATGACATCGCGATACACGCGTCGATAGACCTCGAAGGCCGAGAGCGCGCGCAGCAGCACGCTCCAGGCGTAGGGGTCGGGCACCACGCCGGCATCGGCGCCGGGCACGAGATCGCTTTGATGGGCCGTGAGAATCCGGGCCGTGCTGTCGGCGCGCTCGAGGAAGGTGCCAATGCGAGTAAAGTGAAAGGCTTCGTCGTGCATCATCGTGCCGACGGTGACGCCGCGGGTCAGGTGCGAGCGTTCCTTGACCCACTCGACGAATTGGCCGATGTCGGAGGACTGCGAGGAGCGGCGCGCAAGCTGCGAGCGGGCATCGAGCCAGGTGGCGTTCAAGGTCTCCCAGAGTTCGGAGGTCAGCGAACCGCGCACGGCGCGGGCGTTCTCGCGCGCGGCGCGCAAGCAGCTGTAGATGCTGCCGCTGTATTCGCGGTCGAGGGAGATGAATTCGAACACGGCGCGCGGCTCGATGATCTTGTGGCGGTCGAGATACTCGCCTTCCATGTGCAGCGCGTTCATGGTGGAGCGCAGCGACTGCGCCAGCGTCTCGCCGGAGTGGGGCAGCAAGGACATGCGGTAGTGGGCGTCGACCAAGCGCGCGAGGCTTTCGGCGCGCTCGATGTAGCGCGACATCCAATAGAGGTGATCGGCGGTGCGGCTCAGCATCGGGTGGGCCTCATGTTTCGAGAACCCAGGTGTCCTTGGTGCCGCCGCCTTGCGATGAGTTCACGACCAGCGAGCCTTCGCGCAGCGCGACGCGGGTGAGGCCGCCGGGGACGATGCTGACATCGCGGCCGGAGAGCACGAACGGCCGCAAGTCGATGTGCCGCGGCGCGAGGCCCCTGTCGGCGAAGGTCGGGCATGTGGACAGCGCGAGCGTGGGCTGGGCGATGTAGCGTTCCGGCGTGGCGATGATCTGGCGGCGGAACATGTCGATTTCGGCCTTGGTGGCGGCCGGGCCGATGAGCATGCCGTAGCCGCCGGCACCGTGCACTTCCTTGACCACCAGTTCCGCCAGGTGCGCCAGCACGTACTCCTGGTCCTCTTTACGGCGCAGCATCCATGTGTGGACGTTGGGGATGATGGGGGACTGTGCCAGGTAAAACTTGATCATCTCGGGGACGTACGGATAAATCGATTTGTCGTCCGCGACGCCGGTGCCGATGGCGTTGGCGATGGTGATGCGGCCGGCGCGATAGGCGGTGAGTAGGCCGGGAACGCCGAGCATCGAGTCCGGGCGGAATACGAGCGGGTCCAAGAAGTCGTCATCGATGCGGCGGTAGATGACATCGACTCGCTGCGGTCCTTGCGTGGTGCGCATGAACACGGCTTCGTCGCGCACGAACAGATCCTGGCCCTCCACCAATTCGATGCCCATCTGCTGCGCGAGAAAGGCGTGTTCGAAGTAGGCGCTGTTGTGGGCGCCGGCGGTGAGCAGCACCACCGTGGGGTCGGCGACGCCGGTGGGGGCGACGCTGCGCAAGTTCTCGAGCAGCACGTCGGGATAGTGATCGACCGGTGCGATGCGGTGCTCGGAGAAGAGCTCGGGAAACAATCGCATCATCATCTTGCGGTTCTCGAGCATGTAGGACACGCCGGAGGGGACACGCAGGTTGTCTTCGAGCACGCGGAACTCGCCGGTCTCGTCGCGGACGATATCGATGCCGGCGATGTGGGCATAGATGCCGCCGGGGACATCGACGCCTTGCATCTCGGGCCGGTATTGAGAGTTGCACAGGACCTGTTCCGCGGGGATCACCCCCGCTTTGATGATTTGTTGGTCGTGGTAAATGTCGTGAATGAAGGCGTTGAGCGCGCGCACGCGTTGCTTGAGGCCGGTCTCGAGGCGGATCCATTCGGCTTGGGGGAGTACCCTGGGAACGATGTCGAATGGGATGAGGCGCTCGGTGCCTTCCTCCTGTCCGTAGACGGCAAAGGTGATGCCGACTCGGTGGAACAGCGCGTCCGCTTCGGCACGTTTCTGCGCGAGGCGATCCGCGGGCTGGTCTCCGAGCCAATTGGTGTAGCGCTGGTAATGGGCCCGGCCGGTGCCATCGCCCGCGGTCATTTCGTTATACGGTGTGCTGGTCAAATGGTCCCCTTGAACAGGTGCGGAATCAGCTAATTACGTGCCAAATGTATGCGATCTTAGCCAATCATGTACTTACGCCCGATAGGCCGCAATGCCGCACCATTGTCGCGCGCGCATGTGCACTTGGGAGGGGCGCGGCATGCCCCGAAATGCGGGGCGAGGGTGGCAAGCCGTGGGTGCATATCTCGGGCTTTCGGGTGCTTATTGGGATTGACGGTGTTTTTGGCGAGTGGCCTTATATAGCTAAATGGCAATTGCTCCTGCCGTGGGCCATCGGAGTGTGAAACTCAAATGAAGGCGGTACGCAGCGCGTTGAGTCAGGGACGCGGGTGTTGGGCGAGGGCAGCAGCGATGGGGTTGCGCGGGAAATGGGCGGCGAAGTCGCTGGTGAGCCGCGGGTCTAGGCGCGCCGTCTCTGCGGCCGGCGACCTGGCAATCGGTAACGTGGAGGCGGCGGTCTTGGGGTAGAAAACCGGGTCGGCGCTCAAGCGCTTTGTCACGAGGCTGAGGGCTTCGCCGATGCTTCCGGGTGATCAGGCGTTCGATGTGCTTTTCGGAGATTCGCGTGAGTTAGTGGGGTCGCCCAGCTGGCGATCGACCCGCTAATCCAAGAGGCATCGACGCCTTCAGCCCTAAAGCCTAATGGGATCTGCTGCGGGGTGGCTGCCCCTACGAGGCTGCCTTCCAGAATAAATGCTTAGAGTATGTACGACGCAATGCAGAGATCTGCGCGCCACCAACATAAGGCTTTACCAAGCGTGTGGCCGTGTAAAAATAAATTGGAATGATTGGGTAGTCGTTTAGTAAGACCTCTTCAGACTTTCGAAGGAACATCAATCGTTCATTCGCATCTGCATCTGCGCGCGCAGAATCCAGTAGGGAATTAAACTCAGAGCTTGTGTAACCGGGGTCATTTTGGCCACTAGTTTTTGAAAAGAGCTCTAAGAAACTTGAAGGGTCATTGTAGTCCGCCCACCAGCCCAGGCGCGCTACGTCCCACCGACTATGGTCCTTCCTGCCAGTTAGGAACACTCGGAATTCATCACTTGATAGAGTAGTTTCGACGCCAAGATTTTGGTGCCAGCCTCCGGCAACGGCAACCATGATTCGCTGGATGCCTTCTCCACTATTGAAGTACAGCTTGAGATGAAGTGGATGCGTTTGCGAGTATCCAGAACGCTCATAAAGTCTTCGGGCGTACGATAGCTGTTGATCACGAGGCCAACTCGCCCACAGATATGTGGGAGGTTCATAGTCTTTAATCCCGCGCGACACAAATGAATACGCTGGATTAACTCCAAGAGTGAGATGCTCTGCGATAAAGCTTCGATCAATTGACATTGATAAGGCCTGTCGCAAATCGCGATTGTCGCGAAGAGGAGGCTCGGATACATCGAGCGCCAGATACAAGGTCCCTAAAATCGGCGAGGTTTGAAGCTGATCAGCAAAATCCCGTTCTACCCGCGTCAAATCTGGAGTCGGGACGGTATAAGTGAGGTCCAACTCTCCGGCGATATATTCCCGCAATTCTGTCGCTTCCGATTCGGCATTTACGTACCTGATTTTGTCCACGGCAACGTGTTCAGCATCCCAGTAGTATGTATTGCGCGTTAGGTCGAGGTAAGAATTGGGAACTCTGCTCGCCAAGACATAAGGGCCCTCCGTAACCATCGCGTTTGCCGACGATGGAGCTTCGCCGCTCATATCGTGTCGCTGATGCAAGGGCGCGGCGATGGGTTCGGCGAGAATCTGCAGGATATACGGCGCAGGTCGTTCAAGCTCCAGCCGGATCGAGTTTTCGCTTGGCGCGGTAATACCGAGTTCAGCTACCGATTTTTTTCCTCCAATGATTTCATTCGCGTTCTTTATTACTGATAGCAAGCCAGCCGAACGCGCGGCTGTACGAGGGTCAACGGCGCGGCGAAGACCCGCCACAAATTCTCCAGCGTAAACACGCTCTCCATCTGACCACTTCGCATTTGTTCGAATAGAAAATGTATAGATAGTTCCGGTTGGATCTGTCGTCCACGATTCTGCGACTCCGGGTGTGACAGTGCCGTCGCGATCTAACGCGGTCAGGCCCTCATACAAATCCCAGACGACTTGGTATGAGTAGCTGTCGTCTGCCAACTGTGGATCGAGAGTTTGGGGCTCCCCCGGAAGGCCCCTTCTGAGAACCCGACCTTTCGCCCCCGGGTCCGCGCCAAGTCGCAGGTTATGGTCAATTGGCGACTTATCACCGCATCCGGCGACAATAAATATTGCAGCGCACAAGAAGTAGCTTCGCAGCAACTTGTTGGTGCGCTGCAAAATTCAGGCTCCGCAGAAGAATGCAAAGCGAGCGATTTCAGGTACTTGTTGCATACTTTTTTGAAGTTTTGACATAAGCTTTAGGAACCGTGTTTAAGAGAAAACACCAATTTTTGTTGGAAATGTGTGAAATCCTTCACAAATGCCAGATAATGTAAAAACAGCGTTCTCGGTATCGCTTCAGCGGCTGTTGAGGCCCTTGGTAAGGATTATGTTGCGCGAAGGTCTTACATATCCCAATTTCATCGCCATTGCGCAGATGGCGTTCGTGGAATCTGCTGCCAAAGATTTCGCGGGTAAAGGCGCGAAAGCGACGCCTGCATCTTTGTGCACGCTCACAGGGATGTCTGTCAAAGAGATCAATTCGGCGCTGGCAGAAAAGGAGCGATTCGAAGCAAGCGAGACCTTAGAGGTCTCAAATCCCTTTGCACGGGTGTTGCACGGGTGGCACAACGATCGTGATTACGTTGGACCGTACGGGTTTCCGATCGACTTGGTGTTTGAAGGCCGCCCGTTGAGTTTCACAGATCTTACGAATCGACATGCTGCGGGCGTGTCGCCGGGCGTTGTCCTAAAAGAACTGAGACGCGTCGGTGCTGTGACTGAAGTGGGCGCGAACGTTTGGAAGCCGCTCCAACAGGAATACATTGAGCCCAATCTGACGCCTGAAAATTTGAGTCGAATGGCAAGTCTCGTGGAATCGCTGCTGTCGACCTTAGAAACCAACACGCGAGGCAAGCCATATGGAACAGGTAATTTCGAAAGGACAATGATCGTTGATGCGCCGCTCACCTATGGGCAACTACTGGAGTTGCAGGCGTACACGAGGTTAGTTGGAGGCCAGTTCCTTCAACGCGTAGACACCTTTGCTGCAGTTGAGTTGCAGGAAAAAATGGGAGCGAAGCCGGGCGAAGTGGCGGACATCCGCGCTGGGCTGCAGTGCTTTTTGTATGTCGAAGCAGCGCCGGATGAAACAAGATTGCGAGAGGCAATCGATTTTAACTAGCCGACGAATTTAAATTGATTTTAATTTGAGGGGTAGGGGATGACGAAGAAAGGGATAGCGCGGAGACTTGCGTCCGCGGCAGTTACGCTCGTTTGTAGCACCGCGATTTCTTCCGCATTTGCGGAGACTACCGCACTCCAACTGAAGGCGATCTACGGCGCAGACCTCAAAGTGTTGGGTCAAGTGCAAAGCGTTGATGCTGCGCACGCAACAGTAGTAGTTGCGGGCCAACACGTCTTGCTGTCAGAAGGAACTATCTTCCGCTACAACGGTGTATTAACAGAGGGCAAAGGCCTCGCCGCGATCAGTGCACTTCAACCAGGCGACATGGTCGCAGTGCTCGGAGAAGTCGATGAACCCGCCGCCTCTGTCATGCGTCTTGAGGAGGAATACGTCGCTGGAGCAAGCACGGTTTTCGTCAAGGCGAAGGTCGACTCGGTTGACCAACTCGTAGGTCGCGCCACGCTGGACGGGTTGAGCGTTGATTTGACGCCGGCTATGTCTGACCCGCGATTCGAGAATGTGGAATCAAAGCAAGTTATCGAAGCTGTTGGAATCCAACCTGCAATAGGCGGGACCCTGCTTGCGCGTAGCGTCTCCCGGTCGATTGTGGGGACCAATTCGATTGTCGGGACCAATTCGATTGTCGGGACCAATTCGATTGTCGGGACCAATTCGATCGTCGGGACCAATTCGATCGTCGGGACTAATTCGATCGTCGGGACTAATTCGAATCGTCGGGACCAACTCGCTCGTGGGACCAATTCGATCGTCGGAACCAACTCGATCGTCGGAACCAACTCGATCGTCGGAACCAATTCGATCGTCGGGACCAACTCGATCGTCGGGACCAACTCGATCGTCGGGACCAACTCGATCGTCGGGACCAAAACGATCGTCGGGACG
>Ga0302326_10001058_pt1 | contig 72099 bp, 65 predicted proteins | sample Palsa_T0_3_FD_202264 | JGI IMG/M metagenome (GOLD analysis project Ga0302326, IMG submission 202264) | Peat permafrost microbial communities from Stordalen Mire near Abisko, Sweden - Palsa_T0_3 | ecosystem: Environmental > Terrestrial > Soil > Palsa > Peat permafrost | place: Sweden: Abisko... | reverse complement strand
TTTCAAGGCGATGGTCGCGAAAGCAAGGGCGCGTCTTGCGGTGGCTGACGACGCTGGTTCTGCAACCGACTCTTGAGGTCACGAGTCGTGCGCGCAACCCGCGAACAGCCCGTTCGCCGCCTCGTAGCCTATCGACGCCTCGAACATTGCACCGAAGTGGCCCGCAAGAAAGCCTGAAGCGAGGTGGCTCGCGCGACCAATCGCAGCTTGCGCGAGCGCCGAGCCGGTACTCAGTCGTCGAACACCGCTCTTCGCGAGGGTATCCATCGACGGCAGGCCGGGGACGGCCATTACATTGAGGGGTGTCGGCTCGATCGCTGCGGAGACAGCCGCCATGGCATCCGCGGTGGCGAGACCGGGGACAAACAGGCCATCACACCCCGCCGCACGGTAGCGTGTGGCCCTGTGAATGATCTCCTCGGTGGCCGCGCCGCCGTGGGCAATGCCGCGAAGCAGAACATCGGTGCGTGCGTTGATGAACAGTTCCGCACCCGAGCTCGCAACGCAGTCTCGGATGGCGCTGATCTTTCTGCAAAGGAGATCGGGCGAACCGCCGCCGTCTTCGATGTTGATGCCCACCGCCCCAAGCTCCATGACGCGGGCGACGAGCCGTACCACCGCGGCCGGATCGTCCGCGTAGCCGGCCTCAACGTCTACCGTGAGCGGCGCCTGAATGACACGCGCTATGTCGCGGATCGCGGCGATCAGTTGCGCCTGCGGGAGACTGTTGCCATCCGCATAGCCATGCGCCCACGCAAGTCCCGCACTGGTGGTCGCAATGGCCCTGGCACCCAAGCTCTCAATTAAGCGCGCGCTGACGGCATCCCAGGCGTTGGGCAACAGCAATAATCCGGGTCCTTCATGAAGATTCCCGAAAAGCTGGCTGGACATGCTGGCTCCCTCAGTGACTGGCCGATTCGGAAGTCGAAACCCAGTGCGACCGCAGCGCCTCGTTGAACTCACCGGCGCGCTCCTCCGGGAAGAAAATTCTGCCGCCCTGAAGCTCCAGCCGTCGGCGCGATCCGGGGATGGTCTTTTCCAGCCAGTGTGACCACTTCAGATCGAAGAAGATGTCGTCGGTACCCCACGCGATGAGTGTGGGCGCCTGAACTGACCTCAGGGCTGCTTCGATGTCGAGCGTGTGCCGGCAGTCGAATGCATTGATGAATCGCTCCAATTGCCGCAGTCGCTGCGGCGAGCGCAAGTGTGGCCGCAGATAAGTCTCGATGGTGTCATCCGCGACTTCCGCCGGTCGTTCGTATGCCAGTCCCAAGGCCTGGGGCGAGCGGTATACGGACTTATCGGCAAGCATCGCCTCCAAAGCCCCGGCGAGCCCGCCGGCGGCCACCATGCTGACGAAGCCCTTGAAGGCTTCCGGCGGCCAGTTGTCGTGTGCGTCGCAATCAGTCAGCGCCAGAGTGCGAACGCGCGTGGGATACAAGGCGGCGAAGATCTGGCAGATGCCGCCACCGCTGTCGTTGCCCACGACGTCGAGCCGATCGATCTTAAGCGCATCCAGAAACTGTGCCAGCATGTGTGCGTTGGCCGTTACCGACACATCCTGGGTTGCCGATACTTCGCTGTTGCCATGTGCCATCAGGTCCACAGCGATGCAGCGTCTGAGGTCGCCCAGCGCGGCGAGCTGATGCCTCCATAAGTAGCTATTGAGCAGGACGCCGTGCACGAACAGTGCCGGCGCGCCGCTGCCGTGCTCGACGTAGCTGATAGTTCCGGATGGCGTAGTCACCTGGCGCCGGCCGGCAAAGAACGCAGCGCCCGTCACGAGGTCTCGCCCGCGAGGGTCTCGCGCAGCTTCTGCGCGCACTCCTCGCAGCAGACTTCGACGACTTGCGTGCCGACTTGCACTTTGACGGCGTTGCCCTCGAGCCTGCAGTCGCAGGCCGCACAGGTCTTTTCAGTCATGACTCATCTCCACTTGCTGCCCAATGCGGGCAAGCCTAGGAGACCATCTGGCGCCTGAGCTCGCTGTCGAAATCTTTAGCGATCTGCTAGGAGGAGCGGGCGGATTGCCTGAAGGCTGCCGGTGATCGGCCGTAGGCTTGGCGGAAAGCAGCAGAGAAGTGACTGTGGCTGGAGAAGCCCAGATCTGCGGCGAGGGTGGACAAATCGTCAGAGCGCGCAATCAGATCCAGGGCGCGCGCGAGCCGCAACCGCAGGTGATAGCGATACAGGGGTATTCCCTCGGTCTGTTGGAACACCTGTGTCAGATAGACCGGCGAGCCGCGAATCTCCCTGGCGATTTCCCCAAGACTCCAGCGCCGTGACAGATCGCCCGCCAGCAGCACTTTGACGCGATCGGCGAGCCGGCGGCGCGCGCGGTTTGCTCCAGCTTCGCGCGTCGTGCGCGGCCCGAGGCTACGGCACACCAACGTCAGCACTAAGCTCTCCGCTTCCAGGGGCTCGGCGGGCCGGTAGCTGAGACTATGGCGAAGCACCGCGACCAGGGCTTGCGCGCGCGGGTCGATGCCCAGGTGTTGCAGTCGAAAGCCGAGCGCTCCGCGTCGCTTCAGCAAAGACGCAGGCGCGAGCTCCCGCAGAATATCCTCCGACAGCGCAAGCGACAGGCTGGCATCGCCGCCTGCGATGGGATGGCTGACCTGGTAGCCCTCGGTGGCGTTGAAGAACAGAACGTGATTGGCATCGGCGACGGCTTGATCGCCACCGACGTGCCGCAGGTAAACCCCGCGATACGGGAATACCAGTTGCGTGATCGAGGCGCATTCCTCGGGGCTGCGATGACGGCATTCGCCGCCGCAGCGAACGTTCCGCAGCACTACCGTCTCCGTATCGAGTAGGTGCGTGATCTCGAACTCGGATGCCGCCAGCATGCGCAGAGTTTATACCCACCTGCGGGAAGACATACCGGGCCATCGAGCCCGCCGCGCGTCTGGCGTCTTGAGCCAGCCAGAGCGCTATGCCAGCTTTTCCAGCAGCGCTTTGAGCTCCGCCTGTTGTGTTGTGGTGAGGCGGCTCAGGCGCTCACCGAAGGCTTCCCCGAGCAGGGCGAGACCGCGGCTCATGACCTTGCGGCCCTCCGGCGTGAGTGAGAGCTTGTGGCGGCGCAGGTCGGCACGATCGATCTCGCGCCGCAGCAGCTCGGCAGCCTCCAGCCGCTTCACATAGACGGTGACGCTCGGTTTCGGGATCAGCAGCGCATCGGCGAGTGCGGCCGGGTTTGGGTGCGCGTCGACTTCGGCCAGCAGCAACAATTCCTTGACCTCGACGCCGAGCGCCTGCAGGGCGGGGGCGACCTCACCGATTACCGATGCAAACAGACGGTAATTGAGCGTCCATATCCTCGTGATGTCGCTCTTTGCCATACCGCTTGACACCAAAGTAGTTTAATATTAAATATACACCAGTTGGAACTACTGGTAATCTGTATCAATATAGCACGGAGGATTTCCCATGGCGCTCGACCATTACGTGACCCTCGGCCGCTCCGGCCTGCGCGTCAGCCCGCTGTGTCTGGGCGCGATGACTTTCGGCGAGAGCCTCGGCTGGGGCTCATCCGTCGAAGAATCGCAGCAGATCATGGATCACTACATCGCCGCTGGCGGTAACTTCATCGATACCGCCAATTTCTACACCAAGAGTCATTCCGAGAAGATCATCGGTGACCATGTCGGCCGTCATGCCGACAAACGTGACCGGCTGGTGATTGCGACCAAGTTCAGCGGCAATCTCTACCCGGGCGACCCGAACGGAGGGGGCTCGGGGCGCAAGTCGATCATCAACGCCTGCGAACATTCGCTGCGCCGGCTGCAGACCGACTACATCGACCTGTACTGGCTGCACAATTGGGACGTGCATACGCCCATCGACGAGACCATGGCGGCGTTAGAAGACCTGGTGCGTTCCGGCAAGGTGCGCTACCTCGGCGTTTCGGATACGCCTGCATGGAAGGTCGCGCAGGCGAACGTGATGGCGCAGTTCCGCGGCTGGTCATCGTTCATCGGCCTGCAGATCGAATATTCCCTGCTCGAGCGCTCGGTCGAGCAGGAACTCGTGCCGATGGCACTGGAGCTGGGACTGGGCATCACGCCCTGGTCACCGCTCAAAAGCGGAGTGCTGTCGGGCAAGTACACGCGCGAGTCCGCCGGCCAGATCAAGTCCGACCGCTCGGCGTTCATGGCGGCATACCTGAAGGAGTCGACCTACGCGCTCGTGGACGAACTGGAGATCATCGCCAAGGCGCACGACAGCACGGTGGCGCGGGTGGCGCTGGCGTGGGTGCGGGGGCGTCCCGGGGTGGGCTCCACCATCATCGGCGCCCGCCGTCTCAGCCAGCTGGAGGACAACCTGAAGTCGCTTGAGCTGACGCTGACGGCGAGTGAGCGCGCCCACCTGGATGGGCTGACGAAGCCGACATTCGGGTTCCCACAGAGCATGGAGCCGATGTTCCCCGCGATTCACAACGGCGGCACGACGGTGAACGGTGTTCACGCCGCACCGTCGCCGTTCATCATCAGCAAGGGCGAGAAGCCTTACTGACGAAACGGACCGGCGGCAGGCAGGTTGGTGCTGACGGCCTGGCCCGCGCGCCTCGATTAGACTCAGCGCCGTGCCTTTGTGCGGTAACTTCAAGGAGGCCATCGTGCGCGAGCTGGTCCTGAAGATGTCGATGTCGGTTGACGGGTTCGTGGGCAGCCCCGATGGCGGTATCCAATGGGTGTTCAGCAACGACCCGGAGGCGGTCGCCTGGACCGTAGCCACGGTGTCGAACGCGAGCCTGCACATCATGGGCAGTCGCACCTTCGACGACATGGCCGCCTACTGGCCGACCTCGACCGAGGTATTCGCCGCGCCGATGAACCAGATTCCTAAGGCCGTCTTCTCCCGCCAGGGGCTGGAGTGCTGAAGGTGGCCAATCCCACGGCGGCGCTGCGGGACGCCCGGGCGAACGCGGGCACCGGGCAGCCGGCGCAGCGGCAGCCCGGTGCGGAGAGCTGGGCGCAGGCCTATGTGGCGAGCGGTGACCTGGCCGAGGAAGTCGCGAAGCTGAAGGCCGGGGAGGGTAAGCCGATCGTCGCGCATGGCGGCGCAGGCTTCGCCCGCAGCCTGATCTGCCGGGGGCTCGTCGATGAGTGCGCCTTGCTCGTGCAGCCGGTTGCCCTGGGGCAGGGGCTCGCCGTGTTTTCGGAGCTTGCCGCGCCGCGCCCGCTGAAGCTTATGAGTTCCCGGGCTTTCCCCGGGGGCGCGGTGGCGCAGGTGTACCGGCCGGCCTGAAGGCGCCCGCGCAGACTCGCGACCCGCCTCGTGCCGTAGGCTGCGAGCCGTGCGGCCCTTACTCCCACTCGATAGTCGCGGGGGGCTTCCCGGAGATGTCGTACACCACGCGTGAGATCCCCGGGACCTCGTTGACGATGCGGCGCGAGACCACGTCTAGGAACTCGTATGGCAGCCGCGCCCAGTGCGCGGTCATGAAGTCGACGGTCTCGACCGCGCGCAGCGCGATCACGTAGTCGTAGCGGCGGCCATCGCCCATGACGCCCACCGAGCGTATCGGCAGGAACACCGCGAATGCCTGGCTGGTGACGTCATACAACTCATGCCGGCGCAGCTCCTCGATGTAGATCGCATCCGCACGTCGCAGCAGGTCTGCGAATTCCTTGCGTACCTCCCCGAGGATGCGCACGCCGAGCCCGGGTCCCGGGAAGGGGTGGCGATAAACGATCTCGCGCGGCAGCCCGAGCTCGACGCCGAGACGGCGCACCTCGTCCTTGAACAGCTCGCGCAGCGGCTCAACCAGCTTCAGGTTCATGTCCTTGGGCAGGCCGCCGACGTTGTGGTGCGACTTGATGACGTGCGCCTTGCCGGTGCGCGAGCCGGCCGATTCGATCACATCCGGATAGATAGTGCCCTGGGCGAGGAACTGCACGCCGGTGAGCTTGCGCGCTTCCTCGTCGAACACCTCGATGAAGGTGCGGCCGATGACCTTGCGCTTGGCTTCCGGGTCGGTGACCCCGGCGAGCGCGCTGAGGAAGCGCCTCTCGGCATCGACGCGGATGACGCGCACGCCCAGGTGCTGGGCGAAGGTGCTCATGACCTGGTCGCCTTCGCCAAGACGCAGCAGGCCGTGATCGACGAACACGCACGTCAGCTGCTCACCGATCGCGCGCTGCAGGACGGCGGCGACCACGGAGGAGTCGACGCCGCCGGAGAGCCCGAGCAGCACCTTGCCGCCGCCCACCTGCGCGCGCACGCGCGCGGTTGCATCCTCGATGATGTTGCCGACGGTCCAGAGCGCATCGCTGCCCGCGATCTCGCGCACGAAGCGCTCGAGAAGGCGCGCGCCCTGGGTCGTATGGGTCACTTCCGGGTGGAACTGCACCCCGTAGAAGCGCCGCCGCTCGTCGCTCATGGCGGCATAGGGGATCGTCGCGGTAGAGGCACTGGCGAGGAACCCCGGGGGCAGGGCGTCCACGCGGTCGCCATGGCTCATCCACACGTCCAGCAGCGCCTCGCCGGCGCTGCTGCGGCGGTCCTCAAGGTCAGCGAGCAGGCGCGAGGCGCCGGTCACGGTCACCTCCGCGTAGCCGAACTCGCGCTCGCTCGAGGGCGTGACGCGCCCGCCGAGCTGCTGCGCCATGGTCTGCATGCCGTAGCAGATGCCGAGCACCGGCACCCGGAGCTCGTACACCGCCTGCGGTGCGCGCGGCGGATCCTGGTCGGTTACGGATTCGGGGCCACCGGAGAGGATGATGCCGCGCGGCTGGAACGCGCGTACCTCGGCCTCGCTCACATCCCAGGGGTAGATCTCGCAGTAGACGCCCAGCTCGCGCACGCGCCGGGCGATCAGTTGCGTGTACTGGGCGCCGAAATCCAGGATCAGGATGCGATGCGCGTGGATGTCCGTGCGCGCGGCGGGCTTGGGGGTCAGCGGCTCGGCAGGTCGGGGAACGCTCGCCATGGATTCCTGAACTTCTAGGACACCCGGTAGTTGGGTGCTTCCTTGGTGATGGTGACGTCGTGGACGTGGCTCTCACGCACGCCCGCGGTGGTGATGCGCACGAACACCGGCTTGGTGCGCAGGTCGGTGATGTTGCGACTGCCGGTATAGCCCATCGCGGCCCGCAGGCCGCCCGAGAGCTGGTGCAGGATCGTGACCACGCTGCCCTTGTAGGGCACGCGGCCCTCGACGCCCTCGGGCACCAGCTTCTCGAGCTCGGAGGCTGCATCCTGAAAATAGCGGTCGGCCGAGCCGTGGCGCTCGCCCATTGCCCCCAAGGATCCCATGCCGCGATAGGACTTGTAGGAGGCACCCTGATAGAGCTCGACCTCGCCGGGGGATTCCTCGGTGCCGGCGAACAGCCCGCCGATCATCACCGCGTGCGCGCCGGCCGCGAGCGCCTTGGCAATGTCACCGGAGAAGCGGATGCCGCCGTCGGAGATGACCGGTACATCCGTGTCGCGCAGCGACTCGGCGACGTTAGCCACCGCGGAGATCTGCGGTACGCCGACGCCGGCGACAATGCGGGTAGTGCAGATGGAGCCTGGGCCGATGCCGACCTTGACGGCATCCGCACCGGCATCGACCAGCGCCCGCGCGGCCTCCGGGGTCGCGATGTTGCCGGCGATGACCTGGGCGTCGGCCCACTTGGCCTTGATGCGCCTGACCGTCTCGATCACGCCCTTGGAGTGCCCGTGCGCGGTGTCGACCACCACGAGGTCGACACCCGCCTCGCGCAGCGCCGCCACGCGCTCCAGCGTGTCGGGCGTCGTACCGACCGCCGCTCCCACCCGCAGGCGGCCGCCGTCGTCCTTGCAGGCACGCGGGAATTCGGTGGCTTTCTGAAAGTCCTTCACCGTGATCATGCCGACGAGTTCGCCGGTGCGGTTGACCACCAGCAGCTTCTCGATGCGGTGCTTGTGCAGCAGCGCGAGCACCTCGTCCTTGGGCGCATCCTCGCGCACCGTCACCAGGCGCTCCTCGGGCGTCATGACGCTCGAGACCGGGGCGTCGAAGCGATCCTCGAACCGCAGATCGCGGTGCGTGACGATGCCGACCGCCCTGCGGCCCACCACCACCGGCACACCGGAGATGCCGCGTGAGCGGGTCAGATCCAGCACCTCGCGGATGCTCATATTCGGGGAGACCGTGATCGGATCCCTGATCACGCCGCTTTCGAACTTCTTTACACGCCCGACCTCGCGCGCCTGGGCGTCGATGGTCATGCTCTTGTGGACGATGCCGATGCCACCTTCCTGGGCGATGGTGATGGCGAGTCGCGCCTCAGTAACCGTGTCCATGGCCGCCGAGACGAGCGGCACGTTCAGCCGGATGCGGCGCGTAACCTGGGTGGAGAGATCGACCTCGCGTGGCAGAATTTCCGAGTAAGCCGGAACCAGGAGGACGTCATCGAAGGTGAGAGCTTCTTCGAGGATGCGCATGCGTAATTATATGCGCTTAGGTCCTGCCGGTAAACCTCGTGCTAAGGTGCCTGATGCCCCCAGATTCTGAACTTCACGGTATTCCCGCTCCGGTGCGCGAGGTCTACAGCGTTACCCGGCTCACCCGGGAGGTGCGCGCGCTGCTTGACCGGGGTCTCGGGGTGATCTGGATCGAGGGGGAGTTGTCGAACTTCTCCCAGCCGGCCTCCGGGCACTGGTATTTCTCGCTCAAGGACCGCGATGCCCAGCTGCGCTGCGCCATGTTCCGCATGAAGAACGTGCTGGTCGGCTTCACCCCGCGCGCCGGCAGCCAGGTGCTGCTGCGCGGGCGCATCAGCGTCTACGAGGCGCGTGGCGAGTACCAGCTGATCGTCGAGCACCTGGAGGAGGCCGGGGTCGGGGCGCTCAGGCGGGAATTCGAGCGCCTGAAGACCCGCCTGGCGGCCGAAGGACTGTTCGCGCTCGAGCGCAAGCGAGTCCTGCCGCGCTTTCCGCGCCGCATCGGAGTCATTACCTCGCCTACCGGGGCGGCGCTGCGCGATGTGCTGCACATCCTGGCGCGGCGCTACCCGACGGCTGCCGTGCTTATCTATCCCGCCCCGGTGCAGGGCGCAGCGGCGGTGCCCGCCCTGGTGCGGGCGCTCGCCCTAGCCTCGGCCCGCGCCGAGTGTGACGTCCTGATCCTCACCCGGGGCGGAGGCTCGCTGGAAGACCTGTGGGCGTTCAACGATGAACAGCTCGCCCGGGCAATCCATGCCTGCGTGGTGCCGGTGGTGTCGGGCGTCGGCCACGAGGTCGACTTCACCATCGCGGACTTCGTGGCCGATGCGCGCGCCCCGACCCCCTCGGCCGCCGCGGAGCTCGTGGCGCCCGACCGGCAGGCGTGCCTCGAGGCTCTCTCCCGCACCGCGCAGCGTTTGGCGCTCGGCATGCGGCGCGAACTGCGCGGGGTGGGCCTGCGCGTGGAATCAGGCGAACGCCGCCTGCGCCTTTCCCACCCCGGCCTGCGTCTCGGCCAGCAGATGCAGCGGCTCGATGACCTCGCGCAGCGCCTGAGCGCGGCGGTGCGCGGCCGTTCGCACGAAGACAGTGTGCGCCTCGCGGACCTGCAGGCGCGCCTCGCGCACTGCTCCCCGCGCCATAGCGTGCAGGAATACGGCGCCCGCGCGGGGCGTCTGCAGGCGCGCCTGGGGCATGCCGCCGGCGCAACCGTTGCGCGCCTGACGCACCGCCTGGCGCTGGCGCAGCGCGGGCTGCACACGGTGAGCCCGCTCGCGACCCTCAGCCGCGGCTTTGCGATCGTGACCGGCGACACCGGCATCCTCACGGATGCCGCAGGCGTGGTGCCTGGCAGCGACATCCAGGCGCGGCTCGCCCGGGGCACGCTGACCGCAACTGTGACGGGACGCAAGGCATGAAGGGACTCCTCGCGCTTCTGTGGCTGGCGCTGCTGCCGGGGGCTGTCGGGGCGATGGAGGCCGCCTCCGCCGGGCTGCCACAGGCAGAGCTGGCACCGGGCGGGGTTGCGCTCCTGAGTGTCGCGGCCGCCGCTGGCCAGGAGCCCATGGTGACCTTTGCCGACAAGCGCGTGCTGGTGCTGCCCTCGGGCGATCGCTGGGTGGCGGTAGTCGGGATCCCGCTGTCGCAGACCCCGGGGCCGGCGGTGGCGCGCGTGCATGACGGCACCCCGGAGGGCACGTCGATCAGCTTCGAGATTGCCGACAAGGAGTACACGACGCAGCGGCTGACCGTGGCCCCGGGCAAGGTGGACCTGTCGCCCAAGGACCTGGCACGCACCAAAAAGGAGACACCCCACATCCACGCCGCGATGGCCACGTACACGGACTCGGCCCCCGCCACCCTGCAGCTCGTGGCGCCGGTGCCGGGCGTCCGCTCGAGCTCCTACGGCTCGCGCCGCGTCTTCAACAACGAGTCGCGCAGCCCGCACTCAGGCATGGACATCGCGGCGGACAACGGCACGCCCATCCACGCGGCCGCCGACGGACGGGTGCTCGACACCGGGGACTACTTCTTCAACGGCAACACGGTGATCCTCGATCACGGCCGCGGCTTCCTAACCATGTACTGCCACCTGAGCGAGATCGACGTGCATCCCGGAGAGGTGCTGAAGGCGGGTGCTGTGCTCGGCAAGGTCGGCGCCACCGGTCGCGTCACCGGTCCCCACCTGCACTTCGGCGTCGCGCTCAACAGCGTCTTCGTCGACCCGGCATTGTTCCTGCCGCCGCCCGCACCGTCGCCCGCGCCGCCGCCGGCCACGAGTCCGCATGAACCGTCCGGCTGAGGGTGGCCGCGATGAGGGTTTCATGCGCGTGGCGCTCGAGCACGCGACGGCAGCGCGCGCGCGTGGCGAAGTGCCGGTGGGTGCGCTCCTGGTGCGCGGCGATTCGATCATCGCCGCCGCGGGCAACAGCCCGATCGCGAGCCACGATCCGACCGCCCACGCGGAAATCCAGGTGCTGCGCACCGCCGGTGAGATCCTCGACAGCTACCGCCTGACCGGCACGACGCTGTACGTGACGCTGGAGCCGTGCGTCATGTGCGCGGCCGCGCTGGTGCACGCGCGCGTGCGACGCGTGGTGTTCGGGGCATGGGATCCGCGCGGCGGCGGCGCGGGCAGCCTGACCAACGTCTTCACGCTCCCCGGCCTCAATCATCGCGTCGACGTCTTCGGCGGCGTGCTCATGGAGGAGTGCGGGCAGGTGCTGCAGGAGTTCTTCGCGCAGCGGCGCGTACAGGACACCGAGCCTTAGCGCGCTGGCGGCGCCGGGCGCGGCGGGTCGGGAGCTACCTGGATCGTGACCGACACCGGCTGCGCGGCGGCGGGTGCGGTCGCGCCACCGGCAGGCGGCGGCACGATCGTGGGGCGCGCCTCGCCCGGCTGCCATTCGAGCAGTGTCAGGTAGCGCTGGATGCGATCGACGAACTGCACCGGTTCCCAGCCGCGCGCATAGCCGCGCTTGGCGCGGTCGTACCAGCGCTCCTGCGCCAGCAGCGGCAGCTGCTCGCGCACGTCCGCCCAGGAATCGGGGTTCTTGCCGTGTGCCTGCGCGATGATGCGTGCGTCCTCCAGGTGTCCGAAGCCGACGTTGTAGGCGGCGATCGTGAGCCAGGTGCGGTCCGGTTCCGCGATGCGGTCCGGAATCATCTCGCGCACCTGCGCAAGATAACGGGCGCCCGCGTCGATGCTCTGCGCCGGGTCGGTGCGGTCCTTGATGCCCATCGCCTGCGCCGTGTCGGCGGTCAGCATCATGACCCCGACCGCGCCCTCGTCCGAGGCCGCGCGCGGATCCCACTTCGATTCCTGGTAGCCCACCGCGGCCAGCAGGCGCCAGTCAATGCCCGACTGCGCCGCCGCCGCCTCGAACCAGCCGCGAAACTGTGGCAGGCGATCGTTCACGTGAGCCTGGAACTCGCGCGACTCCTCGTAGGCGAAGGGACGCGTGTCGCCGGAGGACTCCTGCACCATCTGCGGCAGGCGCCCGGAGGCGGCGAGGTCGTGGAAGAAGCTATTGACGCTGGTGAGCAGGCCCGGCGCGCCGTGGCGCACCATCCATTGCACCGGACGCTTCTCGGGCAGCGCGAAGCCCACCAGCACGTTCGGGTAGAGGTGGTGCGCGAAGGAAAACTCGCGCTCGTCGGTGATGGCGTAATCGGCTTGTCCAGAGTCGACGTCCTCGATCGGGTCGGCGACGCTCGGCGCCGTCTCCTCCCAGCGGACGCTTGGGGCCACGGTGCTCTTCAGGCGCTCGAGGATGCGCTCCTGCGGAGTACCGGCGCGCACCGCGAGCTTGGCGGATTCCAGCTGCAGGGTATCGCGCGGCTTGGTGCCGCTGCGGTGATAGACGACCAGCTGCGGGATTAGCGTGTAGGGATCGGCAGCATCCGCCACGCGACTCCACTCGGGCGTGCTGGTGAGTGAGGCGGCGGCGATATCGGCGCGCCCGGCTGCCAGCTCCGTCTGCAGCGCGTGCTCGTTGGCGACCGGGTACATGTGCAGCTTCACGCCGAGGTAGGCGGCGTAGGCGGTCGCCAGGTCGAACTCCAGCCCTTCCGTACCCTGGGCGCCGAGGTAGTAGCAGGTAGGCAGGTTCAAGGTTACGACGCGCAGCTCGCCGCGCGCGCGGATCTCCGCGAGCGCACTGCGCTCGAAGATCGCGGGAGGCTCGAATTTGCCGCATCCGGGCAGCACGGACAGCAGCGTGACGACCGCGGCGAGTGCTAAAGCGCGCACGAACCCCCCCTCACCGCAAGAGCTTTCCGTTAGAATACCAGCCCCCGCAAGACTCACAGGGCAGCCGGAGAGGTACCGAAGCGGTCATAACGGCGCCGACTCGAAATCGGATGGTCGGGTAATTCCGGCACGTGGGTTCGAATCCCACCCTCTCCGCCAATGAGTCTACGCGCGGCCCTTCACGCCGCTGGCTTCTTCAGTGCCTCGCGATAGGCCGCGCCGAAGGCCTCCACGAACGTGTGTGGCAGGTGGTCGGCCGGCATCTCAATCAGATTTCGGTAGAAGGTCGTGAACAGTTCCCAGTACTGCGCCTTGTCGGCGGTGCGGGCCTTGCCGCGGCGCGCGGCGCGCTCGAAGCGTGCCTCGAGCTCGGCCGGGTCGAGGCGATCCAGAAATTCCACGAACGCGCTGCGGGTGGCCTGCGAGCAGGCCTGCTCGTGCACCTTGGACTCCCCGACCGTCTCGCGCAGCCACTGCACCGAGTCCAGGCGCCGCCCTTCGTGCTTCAGGAACAGCGCGATCATCAGGTCCTCGACCGATAGCTGCGCGAGCGAGGGGCGCGGATCGTCCGCCTCGGGCGCCGGTGTCTCGATGCGGTAGCGGTTGCGCGTGTCGCTGCGCGTGCGCTCGAGGTCCTTGAAGCCGACGAAGGCTTCGCGGAACAGGCGCCCCGCCAGATGCAGCAGGCGGCCCTGCGCATCAGCGGGCAGGCTCTCCGGCGCGATGCCCGCGCCGCGACAGAAGGCCTCCAGACCCGAGCGCATATCCTCGAGTGCTATCGGGTTCTTCGGCTCGCGTCCGACTGCTTCGGCGAGCCGCGCCAGGCGCTGGGAGTTCGACTCGGTGCTCATGCCCTCGGCGGCTGCCGGGGGCGGCGGCGGGGCGTGGTTGTAGGCTTCGGCTTCCGGCGCCTGGGCCTGCGGTCGCAGCGGCGGCAGCGGGTCGAGCGTGCGGGCGAGGGCGCGCACGGAGCCCGAAGTCACCGCCTGCCCGTAGGCATTCACCGGCAGCACCGCGGCCGGGTCTTCCGAGGGCAGCAGCAACTCCTCAAGATTGATGGGGGCGCCGATGTCGCGGTCGAAGCGCTTCAGCTGCCGCAGGGCGTGAATGCTGGTGGGGACCGCGGGGGCCAGCGACTCCTCTTCGGGTTGCGGCGCCTCGCGCTTGCCGGCATCGACCGCCGCGACGATGTGGTATTCGCCCATGCGCAACATGTCGCCGTTGCTGAGACGGTAGCCGCTCGAGCCGCGCTTGGCGAGCGGCTCCATCTCGTCATTGACGTAGACACCGTTGGTGCTGACATCCTGCAGATAGAAGTGGCCCTCGCGGAACTGCACCCGCGCGTGATGTGCGGAGACGTAGCGCGACGGATCCGGCAGTACCCAGTCATTGTCGGCCGAGCGGCCAATGGTGCCGCCCTCGACCGAAAACACAGCCGAGCTGCGCTCGGCCAGCGTGCGACGCTGGTCGCTGACGATTTTCAGCCTAAGCATGCTTCCCCGACTCAATGCAACCCGTCCGTTTGCTGGGTTCCGGGGCGCCTCCCCGCACGGACGCGGTCAAGCGTCCCTGGTGCGCCCGGACATATAATGGCCAGCGTCAACGCTAGCAGCGAGTCCCCGTCGAACCATGGCAGCCAGTCACATTTTCCGCATTATGTTCGTGAATCAGGGCAAGGTTTACGAGGTGTATGCCCGCAAGGTTAACCACGGCGAGCTGTTCGGCTTCATCGAGGTCGAGGAACTGGTGTTCGGGGAGCGTTCCTCGGTGGTGCTCGACCCTTCCGAGGAGCGCATCAAGGGCGAATTCGCAGGCGTCAAGCGCACCTTCCTGCCGATGCACTCGGTGCTGCGCATCGATGAGGTGAAGAAGCACGGCGTCAGCAAGATCACCGCTCTCGAGGCCGGCGCCAACGTCACGCAGTTCCCGATGCCGCTCTACTCCACTCCACCCGGGGAGAAGAAGTGAGGGCAGCGCCCGCATGCTGCTGATCGAAGGCCCGCCGGCGCTCTCCGCATTCCGGATCGCCAAGCTCCTGCAGCGCCTGCGCGCGCTCGATCCCGCCGCGCGCTCCCTCGATGCGCGCTTCGTACATTTCGCTGACCTGTCCGCGCCCCTGAGCGCCGCGCAGCAGGCGGTGCTCGCGCAGCTGCTGACCTACGGGCCAAGCCTGGCAGCGGCCGCGCACCCTGGTGACGCCAGGCTCTTCATCGTGCCGCGTGCCGGCACCATCTCGCCCTGGTCGAGCAAGGCCACCGATATCGCGCACGTGTGTGGTCTCGCCAGCGTGCGGCGCCTGGAGCGGGGTATCGAGTACCGCCTGGGCGCCGATGGTGCGCTCACGCGCGAGCGCCTGGGGAAGCTCGCCCCCGCCCTGAGCGACCGCATGACGGAGATGCCGCTGTTCGAGGCGGCGCAGGCGGCGCAGCTCTTCGGGCAGACGGCGCCCCAGCCCCTGACGCAGGTGTCTCTCGCCGGCGGCCGCGAGGCGCTGGCCGCCGCCGACAGCAGGCTCGGGCTGGCGCTGTCGCAGCAGGAGATGGACTACCTCATCGAGAGTTTCCGGCGCCTCGGGCGCGATCCGACGGACGTCGAGCTCATGATGTTCGCGCAGGCCAACTCCGAGCACTGCCGCCACAAGATCTTCAATGCCAACTGGGTGATCGACGGCAAGCCGCGTGCCGAGACGCTCTTCGGCATGATCCGCCATACGCACGAGCGCCATCCGCAGGGCGTGCTGTCCGCCTACAAGGACAACGCTGCGGTGATGGAGGGTTTCGGCGGGGTGCGTTACTTCCCCGACCCGGTCAGCGGCATCTACCGCGTCAGCCACGAGCCGATCGACATTCTCATGAAGGTCGAGACGCACAATCATCCGACCGCGATCTCGCCCTTCCCGGGAGCGGCCACGGGATCCGGCGGGGAGATCCGCGACGAGGGCGCCACCGGGCGCGGCGCGAAGCCGAAGGCGGGGCTCACAGGCTTCTCGGTGTCGAACTTGAGGATCCCCGGGTTCGTGCGACCGTGGGAGCGCGAGTTTGGCGCGCCCGCGCGCATTGCCTCCGCGCTCGACATCATGATCGAGGGCCCGATCGGCGCGGCCTCTTTCAACAATGAATTCGGCCGGCCGGCGATCGGGGGCTACTTCCGTACCTTCGAGCAGCAAGCGGCCTCGGATCCACCGACGCGCGTGCGCGGCTACCACAAGCCGATCATGATCGCCGGCGGCATCGGGAACGTGCGGCGCGCGCACGTGCACAAGCCGGAGGTTGCGCTCGGCTCCCTGATCGTGGTGCTCGGCGGGCCTGCGATGCTCATCGGCCTGGGCGGCGGTGCCGCCTCCTCGGTCGGCAGCGGCAGCTCGAGCGCGGACCTGGATTTCGCCTCCGTGCAGCGGGGCAACCCCGAGATGCAGCGGCGCGCCCAGGAGGTGATCGATCACTGCTGGTCACTTGGCGCCGCCAATCCCATCGTGCTGATCCACGATGTCGGCGCCGGCGGCCTCTCCAATGCCGTGCCCGAGGCGGTCGCCCACAGTGCGCGTGGAGCGCGCATCGACCTGCGCAGTATCCCGAGCGCAGAGCCCGGCATGTCGCCGCTCGAGCTGTGGTGCAACGAGGCGCAGGAGCGCTACGTGCTGGTGATCGCCGCCAACGCGCTGCAGGGCTTCAGCGCGATCGCCGCCCGCGAGCGCTGCCCGTTCGCCGTGATCGGGGCAATCGACGGCACCGGTCAGCTCACCGTGACCGATCCGCTGTTTCACAACCAGCCCGTCGACATGCCCCTCGAGCTGCTCTTCGGCAAGGCACCGCGGCTGACCCGCGAGGTTCGCAGTGTGGTGCCGGCGCGGCGCCCGCTTGATCTGAAGGGCATCGACCTGCAGGAAGCCGCCTACCGCGTGCTGCGGCTGCCGGCGGTGGCCGACAAGACTTTCCTGATCACGATCGGCGACCGCTCGGTAGGCGGCCTCATCAGCCGCGACCAGCTGGTGGGACCCTGGCAGGTGGCGGTGAGCGACGTGGCGGTGACGCTCGCGGACTACCAGGGAGTGACCGGTGAGGCCATGGCGATGGGTGAGCGTGCCCCGGTCGCGGTGCTCGATGCGCCGGCGTCCGGACGGCTCGCGGTGGCCGAAGCGATCACCAACATTCTGGCCGCCGACATTGCTGCCCTCGCCGACATCCGCCTCTCGGCCAACTGGATGGCCGCCTGCGGGGAGCCCGGCGAGGATGCGGCGCTGTTTGCAACCGTGCAGGCGGTGGGTGTCGAGCTGTGTCCGCAGCTCGGCATCGCCATCCCGGTCGGCAAGGACTCGCTCTCGATGAAGACCGCGTGGCGCGATGCCGGCGCCGACAAGAGCGTGGTGGCGCCCGTTTCGCTCATCGTCTCCGCCTTTGCGCGCGTGGCCGATGTGCGGCGCACGCTCACCCCGGCACTGCAGCTCGATGAGCGCCCGACGTCGCTGTGGCTCATCGACCTGTCCCATGGCAGGAACCGCCTCGGAGGGTCGGCGCTGGCGCAGGTGTACGGCGAGCTTGGTGAGGAGCCGGCCGATCTTGACGTGCCGCAGCGCCTGCTAGGCCTTGCCGCAGCCTTACGGGAGCTGCGTGCGGTGGGCATGCTGCGCGCCTATCACGACCGCTCCGACGGCGGGCTGTTCGCCACGCTCATAGAGATGGCCTTCGCCGGCCACTGCGGCCTGGACATTGCGCTGCCCGCAGCGCGCGGGCCGGCGCTCGCGCAACTGTTCGCCGAAGAGCCCGGCGTGGTGGTGCAGATACTCGCGGGCGACGAGCCGGCCTTCCTCGAGATCCTGGCGCGCCACGGGCTGGGCGAGGGCGCGCTCTACCTCGGCGCGCCGGTCATCGACCTGCGGGTGCAGCTGCGCGTGGGCGCTGAGCACTTCGATGAGTCCTGGGCGGACCTCAAGCGCGCCTGGTCGGAGACTTCCTGGCGCATGCGGCGGCTGCGCGATGAGCCGCAGTGTGCCGATGAGGAGTACGCGGCGCACACCGCGGAAGCTGACCCGGGGCTCACGGTCGCGCTCACCTTTGACCCGCAGCACGACATCGCTGCGCCCTACATCGCGCGCGGCGTGCGGCCGGCAGTGGCGATCCTGCGCGAGCAGGGCGTCAACAGCCAGGTGGAGACCGCCGCGGTGTTCGATCGTGCCGGCTTCACCCCGTACGATGTGCACATGACCGATATTTTGTCCGGCCGCGCCTCACTTGCGCAGTTCAAGGGACTCATCGCCTGTGGCGGTTTCTCCTATGGCGACGTGCTCGGGGCCGGGGAGGGGTGGGCGAAGTCGATCCTGTTCCATGCCGGCGCCCGCGAGGAATTCGAGCGCTTCTTCGCGCGCGGCGACTCCTTCGCCTTTGGCATCTGCAACGGCTGCCAGATGTTCGCGGCCCTGAAGAGCATCATCCCGGGCACCGCGCATTGGCCACGTTTTGTGCAGAACCGCAGCGAGCAGTATGAGGCGCGCTTCTCACTGGTGGAGGTGCAGAAATCCCCATCCGTGCTGCTGGCCGGCATGGAAGGCTCGCTCCTGCCGATCGCGGTGGCGCATGGTGAAGGTCGGGCAGAATTCGTTGACGCGGCGGCCGCTGCAGGCTGCAGCGCGAGCGGGCTGGTGGGCTTGCGCTACGTTAACGCCGACCGCAGCATCGCCACCACTTACCCTGCCAATCCGAGCGGCACGCCCTTTGGCATGGCCGCCTTGAGCAACGAGGATGGCCGCGTGACGGTGAGCATGCCGCACCCGGAGCGCTCGTTCCGCTACGTGCAGAACTCCTGGCACCCACGTGATGTGGGGGAGTACAGCGGCTGGACCCGCTTGTTCCGCAACGCGCGCCGCTTCGTTGGCTGACGGGCCAGTTCAGCTCGCCGAGACGAACGGCGTGACGTTGCTGCCAGTCTCGTCGAGGAAGAAGCGCCGCACCATGATGGCCTGCTGCAGCTTCCCCTTGCGCACGTAGGCTTCGTAGAAGAGGTCCTTCACCACTTCCAGCATGATGCCGGCCTCATAGCCGTCCAGCTGCGGCAGCGCCGAGCGCGCATCGAGCTCGGCGCCGAACAGCACGCTCTTCATTTTGGTGAAGATTTCCGGGGCGATGCTGGCAAGATCGCGCACCGCGTTCAGCTCATCGAACAGCCGCAGCTTCCCGGACTCCCCGAGGTCAGCGAACATCGCCTGCGCAGCGCGGCGGCACATGGAGGCGAAGGCGTTGAAGGCGCCGCTGGAGAAGCAGGTGAGGGCCTCGCGGAATAAGAGCTCAACGTCCTCCGGGATGTAGGTGAAGCTGAATTTCTCGCGCGCGCGCTCGACCTCCGTGAACTGGGGCGACAGCTCGACGCGCGTCGCGCCGTACATGCGTACCGTGAAGCGCAGGAAGATCGGTGCATGGCAGGCGTCGCAGAGGTAGACCAGCCCGACCTGCTGGGGGCGGTACAGCTGCAGGTCCTCGAAACGCGGCACGGCGCTCGCCGTGATATGCGCCACCGCCTGGCAATTGGGGCACGTCACGACGAGATTCTTTTCCGTGTCGTGGTGCAGCTGGCTCGAGGTGTCGATGTACAGGGACATTACGGTCACACTCGGGGCGGCCGTGAATTCTTATGTCTGGCGCCCCTTTCGAGCCATGGTACCCCAGCACGCGAAGAGAAGCCGCAGCCGGCGGACGGCTTGAGCCGCAGCGCCACGTTATGTCACAGGGCGGGGGCTGCGCGCGAAGGAGAGGATCCGGTCGCCGAGCGTTGCGTACTCGCCGCCGAAGTGGTGGCCAATGCCGACCTGCTCGCGCCGGATCCCAGGCGCGGCCAGCCCGGGGCAGATCGAGTCCTTCTCGCCTTCCCCGTAGAGGCACAGCACCGGGAGCCCGGTGATGCGCGCCACCTCGGGGCGCGTCTGCGGCCCGGCCTCATCGGTGCCGACCCAGTCGGAAATACTGACTTCGAAAGAGGCGTTGCCGTCGATGCCGAGGAGGCTGACGCTCGCCACCTTCGTGCGCAGGTCGGGGGGCAGGCGATTGACCACGAACGGCAGCACGTCGGCACCGAAGGAATAGCCGACCAGGAGCACGCGCTGCTTGTTCCAGGCGCTCAGGTAATGGCGCAGGATGCGCGCTACGTCGCGCGCGGTCTCATCCGGTGTGCGCTCCTTCCAGAAGTACTTGAGTGAGTTCAGACCCACGGTCGGCACGCCGCTGGCCGCAAGCCGCGCGGCGAGCTCCTGGTCGAGCCCGGCCCAACCGCCATCGCCTGTCAGCAGCAGCGCAAACTCCGGCGACGCGCCGCTCGCCTGCACCTCCTCGACCGGCAGGTCGCCGATCTCAGGTGGCGGAGTGCTCGCGGACTTCTGCGGTTGCGCGGCGAGGCGCGCGTAGGCTTCCTTGAACTGCGGCATCCAGTTCTTCTCGACCGAAAAGCCGTGCCCCACCAGGGGCAGCTCGATAATCTCACCGTTTGGCACCGCGCCGGCGAAGTCGTGCGCGGCCTGTGCGTTGCAGACCTGGTCCTTACCGCCCTGGAAGGCGATCCAGGGCTGCCTGAGCGTGCTCGCCGGCTTGAACACCAGTTCGTGCTGCGTATTGGGCGCGTAGTGCAAACCTGCCCCCGGGCACAGCTGCGCACCCGCGAAATCCTGGTCGGCGCAGAACCCCATGCTCAGGGCGCCGGCGAACGTGCCCGGCGGGGACTGCACCAGCGCGGCATACACGACGGTGGCCCCCGAGGAGTAGCCAACCAGCACCGGCACGAGGTACTCGCTCATGCCGATCTCCTTTTGCACCTGGTGGCTCAAGGACTCGAAGTCCGCCGCGATCATCTGGCAGGGCGCATCGGTACGCGCTGCCGCACGACCGAGGCTTGCGAAGTACTGGCGGATATCGACGCCGATCACGACCGCACCCATGTTCATCAGCGCGTGCGCCATGTGGATGACGCCGAGCTCCCAGCCGCCATCGCCTGAGAGGAAGATCGCGACGCTCTTCGGCCTGCCTTCCGGGATGTAGACACTGACCGTGCCGAAGCGTCCGGCCGGCAGGCGCGAGGGGTGTGCGTTGTCGGGGGCGGCGGTCGCTGCGGGCTTTTTCGCTGCCGCTGGGGCGGTCGCGGCGCTGGCGCCAGCCGCCATGGCGAGCGCTGCCAGCAGTGCGACAGCAGGGAAGCGCCGGGCGTTGGCGGTCATCGCGCGAACAGCTCCTTCATGCCACCGGCAATGAGTACCGAGACATCCACCAGCACGCGCGGCAGCGCGATACCGCCGCGCGCTGCCAGGTAGCGCGGCTCCCACACGGGATCGAACTTGGTCTTGTAGCGCCGCAACCCCTCGAAGTTATAGAAATGCTCGCCGTGGCGGAAGATGAAATTGCCGACACGGTGCCAGGCCGGCGCAAGCGGGTGCGCCTCGAGCCCGGAAAGCGGCGCCATGCCAAGGTTGAACCAGCGGTAGCCTTGCGCGCGTCCCCACAGCATCAGCTCGATGAAGAGGTAGTCCATCGCCCCGCGCGGCGCATCCGGATCGAAGCGCATCAGGTCCACCGAGAGCTCGGCCCTGTTGGCGGTGGTCCACAAGTTCGCGAACGCGGCCGGCGTCCCCTGCGAGCGCACCACGGCCACGGGGAACTGGCGCACGTACTGCGGCGTGAAGGCGCCTACCGAGAAGCGCTTCTCGCCGGTGGACTTGCTCGCAAGCCACGCGCTCGAGATGCGCTCCAGCACCGGCAGGATGGCATCGACCCCTGCAGGGGGTACGACCTCGAAGCTCGCCCCGTCGCGCTGCGCGCGCCGGTGCGACTGCCGCAGGTCGGCACGCGCAGCGCCCTCGAGGGAGAAGCTCTCGAGCGGCACGCGCGCCTCTTCCCCGATCTTAAGTGCGGCGAGCCCGAGATCGACATACAGCGACAGGCGCTCGCCGCACACCTGGTAGAACACGGTCTGGCCGCCGTGGTGATCGGAGATCTCCCGCAGCCGCCACACCAGCTCCTCGGCGCCGCTGGCGGCGCCGACCGGGTCGCCGAGCGCGATCCAGCTGCGCCCGGCGATCTGATACATGAGGAAGGCGTCGCCGGCGTCGCTGAACAGCAAGCGCTTGTCGCCGGTGAGCGCAGCGTTGGCGAGCGTCAGGTCCGACCGTGCGATCAGCGCGCGGGCGCGCTCGAGGTCCGCCGTATCGGCCACCGCCGGTTCCGGGCGCGCCGGCCGCAGCATGTTCCACAGGACGTAGGCCGCCCCAAGCACCACGACCGCTAGGGAAGCGCGCAGCATGCGCGGCGCATTGCCGTCGAGCGCGAACGTCCACCACAGCTCGTGGCGGTACTCGAGATGCCGGTAGGAGATCACCCCGATCCACAGCGCCATCGCGATCACGCCGGCGATCGCGACCACCCATACCGGCGTGAAGCGCTCCGAGACGATTGCGGTCGGACGATAAAAGGCGCGCCGCCCGAGCACGAGCACGCCCAGCACCAGCGCGAGCAGCGTCGCCTCCTCGAAATCGAGGCCCTTGAGGAGCGAGGCAGCGATGCCGGCGAGCAGCAGCCACACGGAGATGTGATAGGCCGCCTGCACGCGGCGGAACAGGGCGCGCGCCAGCACCAGAAGACCCAGGCCCGCGATGCTGCCCGCCAGATGTGAGGCCTCCACCACCGCGAGCGGCAGGAAGCGGTCAAGTACCGCCAGGCGCTCATCCACCCCGGGTGTCGCTCCGGAGAACAGCAGCAGTGCGCCGGCCAGGAAGGTGAGGGCGCCGGCGACCTGCGGCACCACCGGGATGATGTAGACGCTCGCCAGCTGCTGCGCCCACCCGAAACGGGCCCCCTGGGCGGCGAGTTCCTTGCCGCCGAAGAGCAGCGTTCCGGCGACCAGCGGCACCACGTAGTAGATCGCCCGGTAGGCCAGCAGCGAGCCGAGCATGGCATCGGGGGGCACGTTCGGCACGGTGAGGAGCACCACGGCCTCGAACACCCCGACTCCGCCCGGAACGTGACTGATGATGCCGGCGATGACTGCGGCGGCGTACACACCGAGGAAAGTGACGAAGGGCACGTGAGCATCGGCGGGCAGCAGCGCCCACAGCACGGCGCTCGAGAGCGACAGGTCCAGCACCGAGAGCACGAGCTGCGTGAGCCCGATCGCCGCTCCCGGTGGACGCAGCGCCCAGCCGCGGATCTCGAAGGCGGTGCGCGAGAAGCAGGCCCAGATGGCATAGGCCGCCACCGCGCACAGGAGCGCCGCACCGACCAACAGCGACCAGTTGTGGTGCAGGTGCAGTGCGGTGGCGGCATGCGCAGGCGACAGCAGCAGCGACAACCCCGAGATGGTCGCCAGGCCTATGCCGAGGGAGAGGCTGCAGAAGCCGGTCACGGTGGCGACGTCGACGGCGCTGATGCCGGCGGTGACGTACAAGCGGAAGCGGATGGCGCTGCCGGTGAAGACCGCAAAGCCGAGCGTGTGACCGAAGGAGTAGGCGATGAAGGACGTGAAGACGATGCGCGTATAGGGAATGACACGGCGCAGATAACGCAGTGCCAGCACCTCGTAGGTCGTGAGCAGCCAGTAGCTAAGAGCGGTGAAGACGAGCGCCGCCAGGATCTGGCGCCGTGGGATCGAGTGCAGGTGCGCGAGCACATCCTTCAGGTGCAGGTGGGCGAACTCATGGTGCAGGATCAGCGCCACGATGCCAAACGCCAGCAGGGCGGCGAGCGGGCCGAGCCAGCGCCACAGGATGCGATCCTCGCCTTCGCCGGCGGCTGCGCTGTTCTCGGAGGACACGGCTGCGCTCGCCCTCGCAGCCCCTAACGCGTGAGCGGCTTGTACTTGATGCGGTGCGGCTGCGCGGCCGCATCACCCTTGCGGCGCCGGTAGTCTTCCGTGTAGTCCTGGTAATTACCCTCGAACCACACCACCTGCGAGTCGCCCTCGAAGGCGAGGATGTGGGTGGCGATGCGGTCGAGAAACCAGCGGTCGTGGGAGATCACCACCGCGCACCCGGGAAAGTTCAGCAGCGCCTCCTCGAGAGCGCGCAGGGTCTCGACATCCAGATCGTTGGTGGGCTCATCCAGGAGCAGCACGTTGCCGCCGGCACGCAGCACCTTGGCGAGGTGCACACGGTTGCGCTCCCCGCCGGACAGCTCCCCGATCAGCTGCTGCTGTTGCGTCCCCTTGAAATTGAAGCGCCCGACGTAGCCGCGCGAAGGGGTCTCGTAGTTGCCGACCTTGATCATGTCGAGGCCGCCTGAGATCTCCTGCCATACGGTCTTCTTGTCGTCGAGCGTGTGGCGCGACTGGTCGACGTAGGCCAGCTGCACCGAAGGACCCATGCGGACCTCGCCCGCGTCGGGCTGCTCCGCCCCGCTGAGGATACGAAACAGCGTCGTCTTGCCCGCGCCGTTGGGGCCGATGATGCCGACAATGCCGCCGCGCGGCAGGTTGAAGGACAGGTTGTCGATCAGCAGTCGCTCACCGTAGCCCTTGCGCAGGCCCTGTGCCTCGATGACGAGATCGCCGAGTCGCTCCCCGGGTGGGATGTAGATCTCGTTGGTCTCGTTGCGCTCCTGGAACTCGCGCGAGGCGAGCTCCTCGTAGCGCTGCAGGCGCGCCTTGCTCTTCGCCTGGCGCGCCTTGGGATTCTGCCGCACCCATTCGAGCTCGTGCTCGAGGGTCTTGCGCAGCGCCTCGCGCTCGCGCTCCTCCAGCGCCAGACGCTTCTCCTTCTGCTCCAGCCACGAGGAGTAATTGCCCTGCCAGGGGATGCCGTAGCCGCGGTCGAGCTCGAGGATCCACTCGGCGACGTTGTCGAGGAAGTAGCGGTCGTGAGTCACCGCGATGACGGTGCTCGGGTACTCCTCGAGATAGCGCTCGAGCCAGGCGATCGACTCGGCATCGAGGTGGTTGGTCGGCTCATCCAGCAACAGCATGTCGGGGGCCGACAGCAACAAGCGGCACAGCGCCACGCGGCGCTTCTCGCCGCCCGAGAGCGTGCCGATCTTCGCCTCCCACGGTGGCAGGCGCAGCGCATCGGCCGCGATCTCGAGCTTGCGCTCGAGTTCCCAGCCACCTGCGGCGTCGATGGCATCCTGCAGCTGCGCCTGGCGCGCGAGCAGTATGTTCATCTGCTCATCATCCATCGGTTCCGCGAACCGGTCGGAGATGGCGTTGAATTCCTGCAACTGGCGGAAACCTTCCCCCAGCCCTTCCATGACCGTAGTGCGAACGTCCTTGTCCGCATCAAGCTGCGGCTCTTGCGGCAGGAAGCCGATGCGGATACCGCCCTGCGGGCGCGCCTCCCCGTCGAAGGTGGAGTCCAGACCCGCCATGATCCGCAGGAGCGATGACTTGCCCGAACCGTTAAGCCCGAGTACGCCGATCTTGGCTCCGGGAAAGAAGGAGAGGCTGATGTCGCGCAGGATGGTTCGCTTGGGCGGCACCACCTTGGAGACGCGATTCATCGTGTAGATGTACTGGGCCATTGAGTCTTCGGGTTCGCTAGCTGCAACAGGCAGGGGCGGCGATTATATCGTCGCCCCTGCCGGCCATGGGGCACGCAAAGCGCGCGCGGCGCGCGCGGGGGGCTGTGTTAGGCTTCCCGGCCGTGCCCATGTCCGCAACCAGCAGCGCGAGCGCCGCGAGCAACGTGGCGGTAGTCGTGAGTGAGCGCCTGGCCCGCTATGGCTTCGGGGACGGGCATCCGTTCGGATCGGACCGTCACGCGGCCTTCGTACGCGAATTCGCCGCCCGCGGCCTGGAGCGGCGCGTGCGCGTACTCGAGCCGCGCGTCGCCTCCGACGATGAACTGCGCGCCTTCCACAGTGCGGCCTACCTGGACTTTGTGCGGGAACGCTCAGCGAGCGGCAGCGGCTTTCTTGACGGCGGTGACACGCCGGCGTTCCGCGGCGTGTACGAGGCCGCCGCCGCGGTCGTCGGGGCCACCTTGAGCGCCATGGAAGCGATCATGGCCGGTGAGTGCCGCCGCGCCTTCGTGCCGATCGCCGGGCTTCACCACGCCGCGCGCGATCACGCGGCGGGCTTCTGCGTCTTCAACGACTGCGGCGTCGCCATTGAACTGCTCAAGCGTGCGGGTCTCAAGCGCGTCGCCTACGTCGACATCGACGCGCACCACGGTGACGGGGTGTTCTACGCCTTTGAGGACGACGTGGCAGTGGTGTTCGCCGACGTGCACGAGGACGGTCGCTATCTCTATCCGGGCACGGGAGCCGCCGAAGAGATCGGTACCGGGGCTGCGAGCGGCATGAAGCTCAACCTGCCCCTGCCCCCGGGCGCGGATGATGAGATCTTCGAGCGCGTCTGGCCGCGCGTGATGGCGCACCTTGAGAAATTCGACCCCGAATTCGTGATCCTGCAGTGCGGCGCCGACAGCCTCGAGGGCGATCCCATCACCCACCTGCGCTTCACTACCCGCTCCCACGGCCACGCCGCCCGCGACCTCGCGGCGCTGGCGGAGAAGTGCGGTCACGGGCGGGTGCTGGCCTTGGGGGGTGGCGGCTACAACCGCCAGAATCTGGCCCAGGCCTGGAACACGGTCGTCGAGAACCTCATCTAGGTCGTGCCGGCGCGGCCTTAAGGCCACGCTGTCGCGAAGCTTCCGCGGCCGCGGCGGCTCGCAACAGGGCGGTTGCGCGGACGTTCCGGTACAATTCGCGCCCGCAATTCTCACCCTCTCCCAGGCGGCGTACGCACATGTTTCGGACGACCATGACCATCGAAGGCTTCGATCCCGAGCTGGCGCGCGCCTTGGCGGGCGAACGGCGCCGCCAGGAGGAGCACATCGAGCTCATCGCCTCCGAGAACTACGCCAGCCCCCGGGTGCTCGAGGCGCAGGGCTCCGTTCTCACCAACAAGTACGCGGAAGGCTACCCCGGCAAGCGTTACTACGGCGGCTGTGAGTACGTCGACGTGGTGGAACAGCTGGCGATCGACCGCGCCAAGCAGCTCTTCGGCGCCGACTACGCCAACGTGCAGCCGCACTCGGGCTCGCAGGCCAACGCGGCCGCCTATTTCGCGCTGGTACAGCCCGGCGAGCCAATCCTCGGCATGAGTCTCGATCACGGCGGCCATCTCACGCACGGCGCCAAGGTCAACTTCTCGGGCAAGTTCTACCGCGCCGCGCAGTACGGCATCCGTCCCGACACCGGCGAGATTGACTACGAGCAGGTGCAGCGCCTCGCCGACGAGCACCGCCCAAAGATGATAGTCGCCGGCTTCTCGGCCTACTCGCGCGTCGTCGACTGGGCGCGCTTCGCCCAGATCGCCAAGAGCGTGGGCGCCTACCTCATGGTGGACATGGCGCACGTGGCGGGTCTCGTCGCCGCGGGCCTCTATCCGAACCCGCTGCCGCACGCCGACGTGGTCACCACCACCACTCACAAGACCCTGCGCGGTCCGCGCGGCGGGCTGATCCTGGCGCGCGCCAACGATGAGATCACGAAGAAGCTCAACTCGCTGGTGTTTCCCGGTACCCAGGGCGGTCCCTTGATGCATGCGATCGCTGCCAAGGCCGTGGCGCTTCTTGAGGCGCTGCAGCCGGAGTTCCGTGACTATCAGAAGCAGGTGCTTACCAACGCGCGCGCCATGGCGGCGCGCCTGAAGGAGCGCGGCTACCAGATCGTCTCCGGAGGCACCGACAATCACCTGTTTCTCCTTAGCCTTGCTGACCGCAACATCACCGGCAAGGACGCGGATGCCGCACTCGGCCGGGCCAACATCACCGTCAACAAGAACGCGGTGCCGAACGATCCCAGGCCGCCGATGGTGACGAGCGGGCTGCGACTCGGCACGCCGGCCTCGACCACGCGCGGCTTCAAGCAGGCCGAGATCGAGCAGGTGGCCGACTTCATCGCCGAGGTGCTCGACGCGGAAGGGGCCGAAGGGGCCATACAGCGGGTGCGCCCGCAGGTGATCGAGCTGTGCCGGCGCTTCCCGGTCTACGGACCCTAAGCACGGGAGCGAACGCGCCGCATGCATTGTCCGTTCTGCGGCCATGAAGAAACCAAGGTGAACGACTCGCGCCTCGCCGGCGAGGGACGCCAGATCCGGCGCCGCCGTGAGTGCCTGAAATGCGCGGAGCGCTTCACTACCTTCGAGACCGCCGAGCTCCTGATGCCGCTCGTCATCAAGGGGGATCGCGCGCGCGAGACCTTCGATGAGGCGAAACTGCGCGCCGGCATGGAAAAGTCACTCGAGAAGCGTCCGGTGTCGCGCGAGCAGATTGACGAGGCCGTGAGCCGTATCGTCCACAAGGTGCGCAGCCTCGGTGACCGCGAAGTCTCGGCGCGCGCCATCGGAGAGCTCGTCATGGAGGAGCTGCGCCACCTGGACGAAGTCGCCTATGTGCGTTTCGCCTCCGTGTACCGTCAGTTTGAAGACGTCGAGGCCTTTCACGAGGAGATCCAGCGGCTGCGCAGCGCCCGCCCCGCGACCGCCGCCGGCGCGCATGCGCGCGCGCGCAAGCGCGCCATTACTGCCGCCGCCGACCGCGAGCAGCTGCCGCTCCTGCCCGCGGATGAGCCGCTGCCTGACAAGCGCGGGCCAGGCGGCAAGTGAGGACGGTGCATCAATATGTTCTCTGAATTTGACAAGAACGCCATGGCGCGCGCGCTGGCACTGGGCGCGCGCGGTCTTGAGACCACCGACCCCAACCCGCGCGTCGGCTGTGTCATTGCCCGCGGCGAGCGCATCGTAGGGGAGGGCTGGCACGAGCGCGCCGGCGAGGCTCACGCCGAGGTGGCAGCATTGCGCGCCGCCGGTTCCCAGGCAGTGGGTGCTACCGCGTACGTGACGCTCGAGCCGTGCGCGCATCAGGGACGCACCGCGCCCTGCACGCTCGCCCTCACGGGGGCGCGCGTGACGCGCGTCGTCTATGCCGTCGGCGATCCTAACCCGCAGGTGAATGGCAAGGGCGCCGAGGCGCTGCGCGCGGCGGGCATGACCGTGCAGGCGGGTCTCATGGAGCGCGAGGCGCGCGAGCTCAATGCCGGCTTCTTCAAGCGCATGCTCAGCGGGCGCCCGTTCGTGCGCCTGAAGCTCGCGATGAGCCTCGATGGCCGCAGCGCGCTCGCCAACGGCGCGAGCCAGTGGATCACGGGCGAGGCGGCGCGCGAGGACGTGCAGGCCTGGCGCGCGCGCAGTTCCGTGGTGCTGACCGGAGTGGGTACGGTGCTGCTCGATGACCCGCAGCTCACGGTACGGCTGCCGTCCGCGGGTGGTGAGCGGCGCCAGCCCTTGCGCGTCGTGCTCGATACGCACCTGCGCACCAACCCGGTGGCACGCCTGCTCGGCGAGGGCGGCGAGGTGCTGATCCTCACCGCGCTCGGGGCACTGGATGAGACGCGCGCCGCGGCGCTGAGCGCGCGCGGCGCGCGCGTGGAGACACTGCCGGCCGCCGGCGAGCGTCTGGAGCTGCCAGCCGTCCTTGAGCGGCTGGGGGAGCTGGAGGCCAACGAGGTGCTGGTGGAGGCCGGTGCCACGCTCGCCGGGGAGTTTCTGCGGCAGGGGCTCGCCGACGAACTCCTGTTGTATGTGGCGCCGCGCCTGCTCGGGCCCGATGCGCGGGCGCTGGTCGCGCTGCCGCAGCTGACTGAGCTCAAGGAAGCCCCGGCGTTCACGCTCCTCGAGTCCATCCGGCTCGGTGATGACCTGCGGCTGCGCCTGCAGCCGCGCGCGGCGGCGGCCTAAAGGGAGGTACCGCGTGTTTACCGGGATCGTTCAGGATGTCGGGCGGATCGAGGCGACCGAGAGCCGCGGCGGGGACCTGCGCCTGATCATTGCCTGTGATCGGCTCGACACCACGCGCCTGAGTGCCGGCGACAGCGTCTCCGTTCAGGGCTGCTGCCTGACCGCGGTGCAGATTCGCGGCAAGACCTTCGCCGCCGACCTGTCGCGCGAGACACTCGCGCTCACGACCCTCGGCGACCTGCGGGTCGGCTCGGCGGTGAACCTGGAGCCGGCGCTGCGCGCCGGCGACGCGCTCGGAGGTCACTTGGTTTCAGGTCACGTTGATGGCATCGCCGCGGTGCTCGCCGTGAGCGTCGATGCGCGCTCCACCCGCCTCGTGATCGGCGTCCCGGCGCCCCTGGCGCGCTTCCTCGCCCCCAAGGGCTCGGTCGCCCTGGATGGCGTGAGCCTGACCGTGAACGAGGTCGACGGCAGTACCTTCGGCGTTAACATTATTCCGCATACGCAGGCCGTGACCACGCTCGGGACGCTCGTGCAGGGGAGCCGCCTGAATCTGGAAGTCGATCAGGTGGCTCGCTACCTGGCGCGCCTGCTCGCGGTTCCGGCCGCCTGAGGCGTCACACCGGCGTACCTGTCAAAGCACCCGCGCCGCGCTAGACTGCTGCGCGTGAGATCCACCCGGACAAAACGGCGGCTGCTCGCCCTCGTCCTGCCGCTGCTGCTGCTGCGCCTGCTGGTCCCCGCAGGCTTCATGCCGATGGCCGATTCCGGGGGCCTCGGGATCGTCCTGTGCCCGGACCAGGCGGTGCTGCCGCCGGGCCTGAGCGTGGCCCACATGGGCCATCACATGCACCACGCCGGCCACGCGGGTGGCACGCTGCCACCGGCGGCCGAGCATCATGCGCCCTGTCTGTTTGCTGCGGGCGCAGCGCCGCCGGTGCCGCCGGCGCTGCTGTTCGCGGCCGGCGCACCCGCAGCGCTCGCCGCGGCGCCCCTCCCGGCGCAGGCGCGCGCGAGCGCGCTCCCCGTCATCCTGCGCGCTCAGTCGGCGCGCGCTCCTCCCGAGGCTCACCGAGCCTGACTGCGGCGGCGCCCCGCTGGGCGGGCGCGCCGCCTTGGTATTTACCGGCGAATCGCGGGCACCCCGCAATGCCCGGCCGCAGCTGCTGCGACGGCCGCGCACACGGTGACTGCGCGGCGCCCAGAGACTTCGGGAGTTGACTCACATGATTGCGCAGCCTTTCCCCGCGCGTGCCGTGCGTGCACGCGTGCCGCTGTCGTCCGCGCTGCTGCTCGCAGCGATCCTTGCGCTACCCGATGCTGCCCAGGCGTGCGCCACCTGCGGCTGCACACTGAGTGCCGATGGCGCGATGGGCTATTCCAACTTGCCGGGCTGGCGCCTGAGCCTCGAGTACGACTACATCAACCAGGACGAGCTGCGCAGCGGCACGCATGCGGTGAACGGGGTACCCGACGGCAATGAGCTCGAGCACGACACGCTCAACCGCTACGTCACCGCCGGGCTCAACTACGCGCCAAACTCGCGCTGGAACGTCACACTCCTCGTGCCCTATGTGATCCGGGACCACTCGACCTACGGCACCTACGACGCGACGCAGCCGCTGCCGGAACTGAGCAGTTCCCACAGCTCGAGCCTCGGAGACCTGCGGGTGATCGGCGCCTACCAGGGTTTCCTGCCGAGCCGCGAGCTCGGCGTGCAGCTGGGCGTGAAACTGCCCAGCGGCCGCTATGGAACCGCGGTGGATTTTGACAGCGGCCCGAGCGCCGGGACTCCGGTCGATGCCAGCCTGCAGCCCGGCACCGGCAGCACCGACCTCATCCTCGGGGCGTACTACCATCATCCCGTCAGCCTCAACTTTGATGTGTTCGGCAGCATCCAGTTTCAAAGCGCGCTGCGGCATCACATGGATCAGCCCGGCAACGACTACCGACCGGGAAACTCGACCACGGGCATCATCGGAGTGCGCTATGAAGCCGACGCGCGCTGGGTGCCGCAGCTGCAACTGAATCTGCTGCACAAGTCCCCTGACCAGGGCGCTCTGGCTGACGTGCAAAGCACCGCCGGTACAGTGTTCTATGCGAGTCCCGGGATCAACGTGCGGGTGGCCGGCCGGCTGCACGCCTTTGGATTTGTGCAGCTGCCGTTCTATAGCAACCTTTACGGCTATCAGCTGTTCCCGCACTACACGGTAACCGTCGGGCTCGGCTACGCGCTCTGAGCCCGAGTTGGGAACGATGCCCGTTACCCCGGGGCGGCAGCGGCGGCGCCCACAGGGGTTCTGCGAGCGCCTCAGGTATACTGTGCGACCGATTATTCAGCGGCCTGCGCCATGTCAAAAGTCCTGCCTTTGCCCGGAAAAGCTGCGCCGACCGGCTCGGAGTCCTCCTTCAGTCCGCTGGGGGAGATCCTGGCGGAGCTGCGCGCCGGACGCATGGTCATCATCATGGATGACGAGGACCGGGAGAACGAGGGCGACCTCATCATGGCCGCTGAACATGCGACCCCCGAGGCGGTGGCGTTCATGATCCGCCATACCAGCGGCATCATCTGCGTGCCGATGCCGGAGGAGCACCTCGCGCGCCTGGACCTGCCGCAGATGGTCCCGGTGAACAGCGAATCGCACCGCACCGCCTTCACGATCTCGGTTGACCTGCGCGCCGGTACCACCACGGGAGTGTCCTCGGCCGATCGCGCCGCCACCATCCGCGCGCTCGCCGACGTGAACTCCAAGCCCGCGGATTTCGCCCGTCCCGGCCACATCTTCCCCCTGCGCTCGCGACGCGGCGGCGTGCTGGTGCGCGCCGGCCACACCGAAGCGGCAGTGGACCTGTGCCAGCTCGCGGGGCTTAAGCCCGCCGGCGTGCTGTGCGAGGTCATGAACGATGATGGCAGCATGGCGCGGCGCCCGCAGCTGCAGGAGTTTGCGCGCCGCCACTCACTCAAGATCGGCACCATTGCCGACCTGATCCGCCATCGCCTGCGCACCGACCGCTCGGTCGAGCGCCTGTCCGAGCAGAGCGTGCAGACCGAGCTCGGCGAGTTCCGCCTGTACGCCTACCGCGACGGGATCAGTCAGGAAGTGCACGTGGCGCTTGCTCACGGGCGCATCGATGGCACTCCTGCGCCCCTGGTGCGCGTGCATCTTGCCGACACGCTGCGTGACCTCCTCGGCGTGCAGGGCGCGACGCGCACCTGGACGCTGCGCGCGGCGATGCAGCGCATCGTGGAAGCGGGCAGCGGTGTCGTGGTGGTGTTGCGCCAGCAGGAAACTGCACGCGAACTTGCCGATGCCGTGCGCTCCTTCGCCGCCACCACGCCCCTCCCGGCGGCGCCCGAGGCAGCAACCGAGGGGGAAGGGGCGGTGCTGCGTACCTACGGGGTCGGCGCACAGATACTCAAGGACCTGGGCGTGCGGCGCATGCGCGTGCTCTCGGCCCCCAAGCAGATGCACGGGATCTCCGCCTTCGGACTGGAGATCGAGGGTTACGTCGGGGAAGAGGGGTGAGTCCGGGCGAGGTCAGCGAAAGCGAGGCGACTGCCCGCGGCCGCACCGTGGCCATCGTGGCCGCGCGCTTCAATGATCTGATCGTCGCGAGCCTCTTGAAGGGTGCGCGCGCGGCCTGGGTGGAGCGCGGCGGCGTCAGCGAGGAGCTGCTGGTGGTGCGCGTGCCGGGCGCCTTTGAGCTCCCGGTGGTGGCGCGCCACCTCGCCGGCAGCGGCCGCTACGACGCCATCGTGGCTCTCGGGTGCGTGATCCGCGGCGACACGCCGCACTTTGACTATGTCGCCGGCGAGTGCGCGCGCGGCCTGCAGCTGGCGAGTCTCGAGACCGGCGTGCCGGTGATCTTCGGGGTGCTCACCGTGGAGACCCTCGAGCAGGCGCTGGAGCGCGCCGCGACCGGTGCGGGCAACAAGGGGGGCGAGTCCATGGAGTGCGCCCTCGAGATGGCAGCCGTGATGGATCGCCTGTGAGTGAGAAAATTCCCACCGGCGCTGCGCGCTACAGCGGCACCCGCAGCGTCGCGCGCAAGCTTGCGCTGCAGGCGCTCTATCGCTGGCAGCTGAACGCTGCGCCCTGGCAGGACCTGGTGCAGGAGTTCGGCGATGCCGAGGACATGGCGCGCGCCGACCGCGAGTACTTCCGCGTGCTGGTGGAAGGCGTGTGGCGCTCGCGCGAGGATCTGGACCTGCGTCTGGCGGCGCTCGGGGATCGCGAACCGCGCCTGCTCGATCCCATCGAGCACGCGGTGCTGCTCCTGGGCCTGTACGAACTCAGCAGCCAGCCGGACGTGCCCTTCCGCGTCGCCATCAACGAGGCCGTCGGGCTCGCCAAGCGCTTCGGCGCCACCGACGGACACAAGTTCGTGAATGCCGTGCTCGACCGGGCGGCCCGCGAGCTGCGCCCGCACGAGCACTAGCGGCGGGCAGGCTCAGGTGGCGCTCAGCGAAACTTCCCTCATCGAGCGCTATTTCAGGAGCGGCGGCGCGCAGCGCCCGGATGTGGCCTTAGGGATCGGCGATGACGCCGCGATCCTCAGCCCGCCGGCTGGCAGCGACCTCATCGCCACCACCGATACGCTGGTGGCGGGCGTGCATTTCCTGTCCGGCGCGCCGCCCGCCGCCATCGGCCACCGCGCGCTCGCGGTCAACTTGAGCGATCTTGCGGCCATGGGCGCCCGTCCCGCCTGGGCGCTGCTGGCATTGACGCTCCCGGAGGCGCGCGAGGCGTGGCTCGCCGAATTTGCGGCGGGACTGGGCGCGCTGGCGCGCGAGCACCGCGTGGCGCTGGTGGGCGGCGACACCACCCGCGGGCCACTGTGCGTAACGGTGCAGCTGCTCGGGTTTGCACCGCCCGGCCGCGCCCTGCGCCGCGGCGGCGCGCGCGCCGGGGACGTGCTGTTCGTGTCCGGCTCGCCCGGGGATGCCGCCGCGGGACTTGCGCTCGAGCAGCAGCGCCTCACGGTGCCGGCCGCGGCGCGCGACTACCTGCGCGAGCGCTTCCTGCTGCCGAGCCCGCGCGTAGCGCTCGGGGAGCGGCTGCGCGACTACGCGAGCGCCTGCATCGATGTCTCCGATGGCCTGCTCGGGGACGCAGGCAAGCTCGCGCAGGCGAGCGCGGTGGCCGTCGAGATCTGCTTCGAGGAGCTGCCGATCTCCGAGGAGCTCGAGGCTGCACTCGGGGATGAGGGCGCGCGGCAGCTCGCCTTGAGCGGCGGCGATGACTACGAGCTGTGTTTCGCGGTCGCACCCGCGCGGGTGCCGGAGCTGCTGGCGCAGCTGCCGCCCGAGCGCTGGGGCTACACGCGCATCGGTGCGCTCCTGCCCGGCAGCGGCGCGCGCGTCGTGCGCGGCGGTACTGTGATGGAGTTCTCGCATTCGGGCTATCAGCATTTCAGCTGAACGCCACCGAGACGCGCCGTCCCGGCGCAACCGCGCGGCTACCGGATGCGTGAGGGTTGCATCACAGTCGGATATCCGGGCGAACCTTATCCTGACGTGCGGTCCTGACTCACGCGCGTCCATGTCACTATCGGCACCAAAAACTGTTCCCGCCGCCAAGCCCGTGGCACGCATGCCGGATAAGATCGGCAAGTACGTTGTCATCCGCGAAGTGGGCCGTGGCAGCACCGGCGTCGTCTACCTCTCGCACGACGCCTATTACGGCCGCGACGTCGCCATCAAGGTGTACAACATGGACACCGGCGGCGATGAGGAACGCGCGCGCATCGCCCGCAAGATGTTCCTCTCCGAGGCCCACCTGGTCGGGATGCTGCAGCACCCGCACATTCTGCCGATCTACGACGCCGGCGAAGAGAACGGCCACTGCTACATCGTCACCGAGCACGTGCACGGCGCGCGCACGCTGGCCGCCTACTGTCGGCCCGATAACCTGCTGCGCATCGACGACACGGTCGAGATTATGTTCAAGTGCGCCAAGGCGCTCAATTACGCGCACTCGCGCGGGGTCATCCACCGCGACATCAAGCCCTCCAACATCATGCTCACGCAGGACAGCGACGTGCGCATCATCGACTTCGGCATAGCGCTGGTGTCGGACTCGGATATCTCGCGCATCGAGGGCATCGCCGGCAGCCCCTCCTACATGTCCCCGGAGCAGGTGCAGAGCTTCGAGCTCACCAACCGCTCGGATCTCTACTCACTCGGCGCCGTCATGTATGAACTGCTGACCGGCGCGCGCCCCTTCCGCGCCGGTAACCTGCAGAAGCTGCTGCACCAGATCGTCTACGCCACGCCGCCGCCGATCCACACGCTGCGCAAGGACGTGCCCGAGGAGCTCGAGACGGTGGTCGCGCAGGCAATGCAGAAGGACCCGGAGAAGCGCTGCAAGAGCGGTCTCGACTTTGCCGCTGAGCTCACCCGCGTGCACCAGCGCCTGCGCGAGGCCAACTCGCGCATCGATCGCCAGGAGCAGTTTGGTGTACTCAGGCGGCTGAAGTTCTTCCACGAATTCTCGCACGCGGAGATCTGGGAAGTGCTGCGCGCCAGCAGCTGGCAGGACTACGCGCCCGGGGAGGAGATCGTCAAGGAAGGCGAGATGGATGATCGCTTCTACATCCTCGTCACCGGCGGCTGCGTGGTCGAACGTCATGGCAGGAGCATCGGCGCGCTCGACACCGGCGACTGCTTCGGCGAGGCGAGCTACGTACCCGGCGCCAAGCGTACCGCCACCATCCGCGCCGGCGGGGCCGTTACCGTGCTCAAGGTGAGCTCGACGCTCCTCGAGCAGGTCTCGGCTTCCTGCCAGCTGCGCTTCAACCGCGTGTTTCTGAGTTCCCTCATCGCCCGGCTGCAGAGCGCCGAGCGTACCCCGAGCGCCCCGCCGCCGGCTTCCTGAAAGCGTGCCGCGCGCCTCCAGGCGCATGGTGTGCTTGCGCGCCGACCCGCGCGCCTCCTAGTCTTCTGCCCGTGCATGTGCTCCTCATCGAAGATGACGCGGAAGCGGCGCGCCTGCTCGTCAAGGGGCTGCGCGAGAGCGGCTATACCGTCGAGCACGCCGCCGATGGCCGCGCGGGTCTCACCCAGGCGACCAGCGCCCCCTTTGACATCATCATCACGGATCGCATGCTGCCGCAGCTGGACGGCCTCGCGGTCATCGAGGCGATGCGCGCGCGCGGCATCGCTACCCCGGTACTGGTGCTCTCGGCACTCGGCGCGGTGGACGACCGCATCAAGGGGCTCAAGGCGGGCGGGGATGACTACCTCACCAAGCCGTTTGCGTTCGCGGAGCTCTCGGCGCGCATCGAGGCGCTCTTGCGGCGTCATCCGGCCGCCCCGCACGCCACGCGCCTCAAGGTGGAGGACCTGGAATTCGATCTGCTCACCCGCCGCGTAACGCGCGCGGGGCGTGAACTCGACCTCACGGCACGGGAACTGAAGCTGCTCGAGTACCTCATGCGCCGTGCCGGCCAGGTGGTGACGCGCACCATGCTGCTCGAGGGAGTCTGGGACCTGCATTTTGATCCGCAGAGCAATCTCATCGACGTGCATATCAGTCGCCTGCGCCAGGCGGTCGACCGCGGCACGGACCAGCCGCTGATCCACACCGTGCGCGGCAGCGGCTACGTACTGCGCAGCGAGCCGTAGCGGGTTTTGGCGTGCGGCTCAACCTGTTCAATACCACGGCCTTCCGCATGTCGGTGGGCTACACGCTCCTGGTGACGCTCGCGGTCGCGGTCACCCTCGGCAGCGCTTACTTCCTCACCGAGAGCCTGATCACCGATGAGGTCGACCTCATCATCGACACCGAGCTGAACAGCCTCGAGGAGAAATTCGCACGCAGCGGCGTGCCCGGGGTCACCGATGAGATCAACCTGCGCATCGACAGCTGGGGGCGGATCGGGGCGGTGTACATGCTCGCGGACGCAAACTTCGAACGCGTCGCCGGCAACGTGACCGACTGGCCCTTCGAGGGCATGCCGAGCGAGCGCTGGCCGGAGTTTGAGATCGGCACCATCGAGCCCGGGCGCCGCGCGGTGCACCCGGTGCGCGCCGCCGTGCGGCGCCTGCCCGACGGCGAACTGCTGCTGGTGGGCACCGACATCTCGCAGGGGCGCCGCTTCGCGGACAAGTTCCGCTTCGCGACGCTCTGGGGCATCGGCCTCTCGACGCTGGCCGCGGCGCTGGCCGGCTTCTGGTTCAGCTACCGTCTGTCGCGGCGCGTCGGTGCGGTCGCCAGCACCTGCCAGAGCATCCTCGAGGGGGACCCGGGGCGGCGCCTGCCGGTGACGGGCAGCCGCGATGAGTTCGATTCACTGGCGGTCTCGGTCAACCGCGTGCTCGACCGGCTCGAGGAACAGGCGGGCACCCTGCGCGCCACCTTCGACTCCGCCGCCCACGACCTGCGGGCGCCGCTGCACCGGCTGCGCACGCGCATGGATGCGCTGCTGCTGCGCTCCCCGCCGCTCGAGCCGCCGGTCTACGAGTCGGTCGACTCCGCGTTGCGCGAAGTGGACCACCTGCAGCGCACGCTCGCCACGCTGCTGCAGATCGCGCTGGCCGAGTCGGGCACGCCGCTCGCAGCGCCGGCGGCGGTGGACCTGGCGGATCTGGCCGCCGAGCTCGCCGAACTGTTCGAACCCCTGGCACAGGGGCAGGGGCTCAACCTCAGCTGCGCGGCGGCGCCGGCAGCCATCGTGCAGGGCAACCGGCAGCTCCTGGCGCAGCTCATCACCAACCTCATCGAGAATGGCCTGAAGTATGTACCCCGCGGTGGCCATATCGAGATCACGGTGACATCAGGCGGCGGGCGGGTGCGCCTGCAGGTCGCCGACGACGGCCCCGGCATCGACGCGGCGGACCGCGCACGCGCCGGGCAACCGTTCGTGAAGTTCGCAGGCTCCGCCGCCGATGGCAGCGGGCTTGGGCTGTCGCTCGTGGCCGCCATCGTGCGGCTGCACCGCGGACATCTGGAGCTCCAGGACAACGGGCCGGGACTTAAGGTTGTGATCGATCTGCCGGCCTGAGGCCGGGGCGCGGGGTCGGCCTTGAGGTGGCTAAGAGGCCTTCGGCGCCTGGCAGCTCTTGACGAACTGGGCACGCGCCGCGCCCGCCAGCTTCTTCGTGTCCGCCTGCTTGTTGCAGGCCTTCAGCGAGTGCTTGATAGGGGTCACCGAGGGTGAAGCCGGTGGTTCAGCGGCCGAGACGGCCGCCGTCGCCAGCACCGCCAGCGCCGCCAGCAGGGTCGGAATCCTCATGCGCGCTCTCCTTGAAGCCGCGGCTGACGCCACTGGAGTGCGTCGCCTGAGAACTTATAAGGGGAACGGCAGAGGCTGCCATTAAGAAATCGTCATGCGCCCCGCGGCAGCCGCGGGCGTGCCCCTCAGGGCGCGTCCTTGTCGCGCTCGATGAGCGCGTAGGCGGAATGGTTGTGGATCGACTCGAAGTTCTCCGACTCGACCGCGTAGGCGCCGATGCGATCGTCGCCGTTCAGGCGCGTGGCGACATCGCGCACCATGTCCTCGACGAACTTGGGGTTATCGTAGGCGCGCTCGGTGACATATTTCTCATCGGGGCGCTTGAGAATCCCGTACAGCTCGCACGAAGCCTCGCTCTCGGCGATCTCGATGAGTTCCTCAATCCACATGTGGCTGCGCAGCTTGGCGTTGATGGTGACGTGCGAGCGCTGGTTGTGGGCGCCGTAGGCGGAGATCTTCTTCGAGCACGGACACAGGCTCGTGACGGGCACTTCGACCTTCACCCACATCTCGGTCTGGCCGTGGCGGTGCTCACCGATCAGGGTGCAGCGATAGTCCATCAGGCTCTCGACCCCCGACACCGGCGCCTTCTTCATGATGAAGAACGGGAAGTTCATCTCGATGTGGCCGGTGTCGGCCTCCAGGCGCGCCGTCATGGTGCGCAGCATGGCGCGGAATGACTCGACCGAGATCTCGCGTTCCCCGTGCAGGATCTCCACGAAGCGCGACATGTGCGTGCCCTTGAAGTTGTGCGGCAGGCTCACGTACATGTTGAAGCTGGCGATGGTGTGCTGCTCGCCGGCGGAACGGTCACGCACCCGCACCGGGTGGCGGATGTCCTTGATGCCCACACGGTTGATCGGCAGCTGGCGCGTGTCGGCGCGGCCCTGAACGTCTTCGACCTCGTTCACGGTGGCGCGGGCGATCTTGGCCGTCGAAACCGGGGGGTTCATGATGCAGAAAGCCTACAGGAAACGTGCATAAATCCGTAATGACATTGTCGGCGCCCGCCGGCCGTTCCGGCTATACCCCTTATTAAGGACTTAAGTCCGCGTCGCAAGGGGCGCAGCCGTCAAATCGCCGGCCGAGATGACTTAAGCGCCGCTCGCGGAACGCAGGCGTTCCTGGCGCTGCAGCGCCCACCAGCGCTCGATGCTGGCCGACAGTCCCGCGGCATCGAGCCCCGCGGCCGCGAGGCAGCCGTCGCGCGAACCGTGCTCGATGAAACGGTCGGGGATGCCGAGCTGCAGTAACGGCAGCTGCACGCCCTCGGAGGCGAGCAGCTCGCCGACCGCCGAGCCGGCCCCTCCCTGGGTGGCATTCTCTTCGATCGTGACCAGCGCGCGATGGCGCGCGGCCAGTGACACCACCAGATCCTCATCGAGCGGCTTCACGAAGCGCATGTTGACGAGTGTGGCATCGAGACGCTCGGCGATCGCCTGCGCGGGAGCCAGTAGTGTGCCGAACACCAGGATGGCAAGGCCGCTCTTGCCCTCGCGGCGCAGCTGCGCCTTGCCGATGGGGAGCGCCGCCATCTCCTTCTGCAGTGCCACCCCCGGGCCCGTGCCGCGCGGGTAGCGCACGATAGCCGGCCCGTTCACGGTGGTGGCCGTGTAGAGCATCTGGCGGCACTCGTTCTCATCCGCGGGCGCCATGATCACGATGTTGGGTATGCAGCGCAGGAAGGACAGGTCGTAGCTGCCCTGATGAGTGGCACCGTCACTGCCGACGAGGCCGGCGCGGTCGACGGCAAACACCACCGGCAGGTTCTGCAGCGCCACGTCGTGGATCAGCTGATCGTAGGCGCGCTGCAGGAAGGTGGAGTAGATCGCGACGACGGGCTTCAGACCCTCCACCGCCAGTCCCGCGGCGAAGGTGACCGCGTGCTGCTCGGCGATCGCAACGTCGAAGTAGCGCTGTGGGAAGCGCTTGGAGTACGCGACCAGGCCCGAGCCCTCACGCATCGCGGGCGTAATGCCCACCAGCTGCGGATCGAGCTCTGCCATGTCGCACAGCCACTCGCCGAACACCTGCGAGTAGGTTGGGCCGCTGCTCTTCTCCTTGAAGATCGTGCCGCTGGCCGGGTCGAACGGGCCCGGTCCGTGCCACTTGATCGGATCGGCCTCGGCCGGCGCGTAGCCCTTGCCCTTGCGGGTCACGACATGCAGGAACTGCGGCCCGCTGAGATTGCGCAGGTTGCGCAGCGTGCTCACCAGCGCCTTCACGTCATGGCCGTCGATGGGGCCGATGTAGTTGAAGCCCATCTCCTCGAACAGTGTGCCTGGCAGCACCATGCCCTTGAGATGCTCCTCCGAGCGCCGCGCCAGCTCCCATACCGTGGGCATCTGCCGCAGCACCTTCTTGCCGCCCTCGCGCAGCTGCGCGTAGACGCGGCCTGAGAGCGCGCGCGCGAAATGATTGGAGAGCGCGCCGACGTTCTCGGAGATCGACATGTCGTTGTCGTTCAGGATCACCAGCAGGTCATTCGGCAGCGAGCCGGCGTGGTTCAGGGCCTCGAATGCCATGCCGGCGGTAATGGCGCCGTCACCGATGATGGCCACCGCGCGCCGGTCGGAGCCGGTCTGCGCCGCGGCCACCGCCATGCCGAGCGCGGCACTGATGGAGGTGCTCGAGTGCCCCACGCCGAAAGTGTCGTACTCGCTCTCGGCGCGCGAGGGGAAGGGGGCAAGACCGCCGTCCTGCTTGATGGTATGCAGCCGGTCGCGCCGGCCGGTGAGCACCTTGTGCGGGTAGGCCTGATGCCCGACATCCCACACCAGGCGGTCACGTGGCGTGTCGAAAACGTAGTGCAGGGCGACCGTGAGCTCGACCGTCCCCAAGCCTGCGGCGAAATGGCCGCCGCGCGTGGCGACACTGTGGATCAGGAACTCACGCAGCTCGCGGCACAGCTCCGGGAGTTTCTCGGGGCTCAGGCGGCGCAGGTCTGCCGGTGAGGAAATCGTCGCCAGCAGCGGGTAGTTCTCAAGCGCGGTGCTCATCTGCGGGAGTTTACACGGGCGCACGCGGGTATCCGCAACAAGGCGCGCGCGGCGGCGGTGGCCGCCGGGGTCGCGGCAATTGCGCCGGCGCCACACAAGGGCGCCCTCACTGCGGCTGCGGCTCGTTCTCCTGGTCGGCGCCGTCCTCGAAAGGTTCCGGTTGCGCATCGGCGCTGCGCTTGAGCAGAATCTCCACCTTCTGCTGCGCCGCCTGAAGCGAGGACTGGCAGTGGCGCGTGAGGGCCACCCCCCGCTCGAACAGTTGCAGCGCTTCATCGAGCGGCAGATCGCCCCGTTCGAGTCGTTCGACGAGGCTCTCGAGCTCGGTGAGAGCCTGCTCGAAATCAGGGGCTTTGCTGTTGCGGGCCAAGTTCTTGCGATGCTCCGAGCTTCAGGGTGGGCGAGGACGAAGGCGCGCAACGTTACACAGCGCCGCGGCTGAGGGTCAACGGACGGTTGACGCCATGGCAGGGCGGGAATACAGTTTCCTGCTCGCGGTTAGACACAGTCTAAATGAGGAAAGACATGAATCTCAAAGGCAGCAAGACGGAAAAGAATCTCAAAGAGGCCTTCGCCGGCGAAAGCCAAGCGAACCGCCGCTACCTGTATTTCGCAGCGAAGGCCGACGTGGAGGGATTCAACGACATTTCCACCGTATTCCGCTCGACCGCCGAGGGCGAGACCGGGCACGCGCACGGACACCTCGAATACCTCGAGGCGGTGGGCGACCCGGCGACGGGACTGCCGATCGGCGAAACGCACCTGAACCTGAAGGCCGCGATCGCCGGCGAGACGCACGAGTACACCGACATGTACCCCGGCATGGCGAAGGCGGCCCGCGATGAGGGCTTCGCCGAGATCGCCGACTGGTTCGAGACGCTCGCCAAGGCCGAGCGCTCGCACGCCAATCGCTTTCAGAAGGCGCTCGACTCCATCTGACTGGCCTCCCGGGCTGATTCGCCGCGGCGCGCGCCGCGGACCCCGCGGCGGGTCCGCGGCCTCGCGTGCCTGAAAGTTGCAACCCGCGCATGAGCACGACGCCTGCCGGCCCGCCCTCCCAGGAGGGTCGGCGCGAGGGGAGTCTGGAGGCCCCGACCCGCCACCCGCTCGAGTGGCGCACCGAGGCGTTCTATGACTCCGCGGCGCTCGAGAAGGAGCTCGAACGCGTCTTCGACATCTGCCACGGCTGTCGCCGCTGCTTCAACCTGTGCGCCGCCTTCCCGACGCTGTTCGATGCCGTTGATGCCACCGGCGAAGGCGAGGTGCACGCGGTAGACCGCAAGGTCTACTGGCAGGTCGTCGACAACTGCTACCTGTGCGACATGTGCTTCATGACGAAGTGTCCGTACGTGCCGCCGCACCCCTGGAACGTCGACTTCCCGCACCTGATGCTGCGTGCCAAGGCCGCGCGCGCCCGCAAGGAAGGCATCGGCGTGCGCGAGAAAGTGCTGGCCGCCACCGACACCGTGGGCTCATTCGCGGGCATCCCGGTGGTGGTGCAGCTGGTGAATGCGCTCAACCACTCGCGCGCCGGACGCGTGCTGCTCGAGAAGACGCTCGGCGTCGCTACCGATGCGCCGCTGCCGCAGTACTACGCTCGCACCGCGCGCGCGCGCCTGGCGCGCCTGGGCACGACGAGCGAACAAGAGAGCGGCGCGCGCGCGGCCGCCGCCGCGACGCCGCGCACCACCGGCCGGGTGGCCCTGTTTGCCACCTGTTACGGCAACCGCAACGAGCCGGCACTCGATGAGGACCTGGTCGCGATCTTTGAGCACAACGGCATCCAGATGCGGCTGCTGCCGCGCGAGCGCTGCTGCGGGATGCCGCGCCTGGAGCTCGGGGATCTGCAGGCGGTCGCCGCTCTCAAGGAGCACAACATCCCGCAGCTGGTGCAGGCGCTGGACGCCGGCTTCGACCTGGTGGCGCCGATTCCTTCCTGTGTGCTCATGTTCAAGCAGGAACTGCCGCTCATGTACCCCGAGGATGCCGATGTGCGGCGGGTCGCCAAGCACATGTTCGATCCGTTCGAGTACCTGATGCTGCGTCACGCGGCGGGACTGCTGCGCACTGACTTCGCGGCGGCCTTGGGCAAGGTGAGCTACCACGTGCCCTGCCACCTGCGCGTGCAGAACCTCGGCCTGAAAACGCGCGACCTGCTGAAGCTCGTCCCCGGCACGACCGTGGAGGTGATCGAGCGCTGCTCCGGGCACAACGGCACCTACGGGGTGAAGTCGGAGTACCGCGCGGCCGCGGTGAAGATCGGGCGCCCGGTGGCGCAGCGTGTCGAGGGCGCCAAGGCCGATCACTACAGCAGCGACTGCCCGATGGCCGGGCACCAGATCGAGAGCATCCTCACCGACCAACGCGAGCCGGAGCACCCGCTGAAGCTGTTGCGCCTCGCTTACGGGATCTAGCCATGGGCAAGCTCACCGTCACCGACCTCATGCCCCTCGAGCAGTACGCGCGCGAGCGTGCCGCGTTCCGCGCCCGCGTACTCGAGCACAAGGCCGCGCGCAAGCTCGCCGTCGGCCCCAACTGCACCTGGCTCTTCGAGGATCGCCTCACGGTGCAGTACCAGGTGCAGGAGATGCTGCGCACCGAGCGTATCTTCGAGCCGGCGGGCATCGCCGAGGAACTCGGCGCCTATAACCCGCTGATACCCGATGGCAGCAACTGGAAGGTGACGCTGCTGCTGGAGTTCGATCCCACCGCGCGCCCGGCGGCGCTGGCAGGCCTCAAGGGCGTCGAAGACCGCTGCTACGTCGAAGTGCAGCCGCACGCGCGCGTGTTCGCGATCGCGGACGAGGACCTGGAGCGCGAGAACGCCGAGAAGACCTCCGCGGTGCACTTCCTGCGCTTCGAGCTCGAGCCGCCGATGGTGCGGGCGCTGCACGCGGGCGCCGCGCTCAGGGCCGGCGTCGATCACCCGCACTACCGGCATGAGCTCACCGTGTCGCCCTCAGTGCGTGCCGCCCTCGTCAAGGACCTCGCCTAAGGCGCAGGCCTGCGCATCGCGCGCCCCGGGTGCGCGGCGGGCTGCTACACTCGCGCCGGCGCGCGCGGGCACGTCATTTTTCCCTCATCTTTAAAGAGCCGCCACGACCGGAAATGAGCCAGTCCTATACCGCTTCCGACATCGAGGTCCTAAGCGGGCTTGAGCCCGTCCGCCGCCGCCCGGGGATGTACACCCACACCTCGCGCCCCAATCACCTGGCGCACGAAGTCATCGACAACAGCGTCGATGAGGCGATCGCCGGCTACTGCAAGCAGATCGACGTCACGCTCTACAAGGATGGCTCGCTGCAAGTGGCCGACGATGGGCGCGGTATGCCGGTCGACATCCACCCGAAGGAGAAGGTGAGTGGCGCGGAGCTGATCCTGACCCGCCTGCACGCCGGCGGTAAGTTCTCCGACAAGACCTACAAGTTCTCCGGCGGTCTGCACGGCGTCGGCGTGTCGGTGGTGAACGCGCTCTGCAAGCATCTGGAGTGCTGGATCAAGCGCGGCGGCAAGGAATACAACATCGGCTTCAAGGACGGCAAGATCACGACCAAGCTCGAGGAGATCGGCAGCGTCGGTCAGCGCAATACCGGTACCACGGTGCGCTTCTGGCCCGACCCGAAGTTCTTCGACTCGGACAAGTTCTCCGTACCGCAGCTCAAGCACACCCTCAAGGCCAAGGCGGTGCTGTGCCCGGGGCTGCGTATCAGTTTCACGAACGAGGCCACGGGCGAGAAGGACGAGTGGTTCTTCGCCGGCGACCTCGGTGCCTACCTCCTCGAGGAGCTCGGCAAGCAAGAGCGCATCCCGGCCGAGCCCATCACCGCCACCAAGGCGGGCGACAACGACGCGGTGGACTATGCCTTGTGCTGGGCGCCGAACGCGGAAGCGGCGGTGGGCGAGAGCTACGTCAACCTCATCCCGACCATCGAGGGCGGCACGCACGTGAACGGCCTGCGCGCCGGCGTCGCTCAGGCGGTGCGCGAGTTCTGCGAGTTCCGCAACCTGGTGCCGCGCGGCATCAAGCTCACCCCCGAGGACGTGTGGGACAAGGCCAACTACGTGCTGTCGGTGAAGATCCACGAGCCGCAGTTCGCCGGCCAGATGAAGGAGCGGCTCGGCAGCCGCGACGCGGCGCCTCTGGTAGAGAGCTTCGCGCGCGATTCGCTGGCGCTGTGGCTCAACCGCCACCCCGATGCCGGGGAGAAGATCGCCCAGTTCGCGATCGCCAATGCCCAGGAGCGCACCAGGGCGGCGCAGAAGATCGTGCGCAAGCGCATCGCAGGCGGCCCGGCGCTGCCGGGCAAGCTCGCCGACTGCGTCAGCCAGGAGCCGAAGCGCTGCGAGCTGTTCCTGGTCGAGGGTGACTCGGCCGGCGGCTCCGCCAAGCAGGCGCGCGACAAGGACTTCCAGGCGATCATGCCGCTGCGCGGTAAGATCCTGAACACCTGGGAGCTGGACGCACACCAGATCGCCGCCAGCGAGGAAGTGCACAACATCAGCATCGCGCTCGGCATCGATCCGGGCTCCGCTGACTTGAGCCAGCTGCGCTACCACAAGATCTGCATCCTCGCGGACGCGGACTCGGACGGGCAGCACATAGCGACGCTGCTGTGCGCGCTGTTCCTGCGTCACTTCCGGCCGCTGGTGGCGCACGGCCACGTGTACGTCGCCATGCCGCCGCTCTACCGCATCGATGCGGGCAAGCAGGTCCACTACGCGCTCGATGACAGCGAGCGCGACCAGGTACTCAAGCGCATCGAGAAGGAGAACGCGCGCACCCGCCCCACGGTGACCCGCTTCAAGGGCTTGGGCGAGATGAACCCGACGCAGCTGCGCGAGACCACCATCGACCCGCGCACGCGGCGCCTGGTGCAGCTCACCATCGACGGCAAGGACAACACCGACCAGCTCATGGACATGCTGCTCGCCAAGAAGCGCGCCGCCGACCGGCGCGAGTGGCTCGAGGCCAAGGGCAATCTCGCGGAAGTGCAGGTCTAGGCGTGCCGGAGAACCAGGAGCTGAACTTCGAGGGCGTCGAGCGCCAGCCGCTGCGCACCTTTACCGAGAAGGCCTACCTCGACTACTCGATGTACGTGATCCTCGACCGCGCGCTGCCATTCCTGGGCGATGGTCTGAAGCCGGTGCAGCGGCGCATCACCTACGCCATGAGCGAGCTCGGGCTCTCCGCGGTCAACAAGGCCAAGAAGTCGGCGCGCACGGTGGGTGATGTGCTCGGCAAGTTCCACCCGCACGGCGACACCGCCTGCTATGAGGCCATGGTGCTCATGGCGCAGCCCTTCGCGTATCGCTACCCGCTCATCGACGGGCAGGGTAATTGGGGCTCGCAGGATGACCCGAAGTCCTTCGCCGCGATGCGCTACACCGAGGCCAAGCTCACCCGTTACGCCGACGTGCTGCTCGGGGAGCTCTCCGACGGCACGGTCGACTGGACCGCCAACTTCGATGGCACGCTCGAGGAGCCGGTGTTCCTGCCCGCGCGCCTGCCCAACCTGCTGCTGAACGGCACCTCCGGGATCGCCGTCGGCATGGCAACGGACATCCCGCCGCACAACCTGCGCGAGGTGGCCAGCGCCTGCATCCATCTGCTCGAGGAGCCCGAGGCCACCACCGCCCAACTGATGAAGTTCGTGAAGGGCCCGGACCTGCCCACGGGGGCGGAGATCATCTCACCGCGCGCCGACCTCAAGGAGTTCTACGAGAAGGGCCTCGGCACGTTCAAGGCGCGCGCCACCTGGGAGATCGAGGACGGCAATATCGTCATCACTGCCTTCCCGTACCAGGTCTCCCCGACCAAGGTGCAGGAGCAGATCGCCGAGCAGATGCGCGCCAAGAAGCTGCCGATGGTGGATGCGCTCAACGACGAGTCCGACCACGAGAACCCGACGCGCGTCGTCATCGTGCCGCGCTCCAACCGTGTCGACCTGACCGAGGTGATGAACCACCTGTTCGCGACCACCGACCTCGAGCGTAACTACCGCGTCAACCTCAACATCATCGCCCTCGACGGCCGGCCGCGGGTGATGAACCTGAGGGAGATCCTGAGCGAGTGGCTCGAGTTCCGCACGCGCACCGTCACGCGGCGCCTGGAGTACCGCCTCGGCAAGGTCACCCGGCGCCTGCACATCCTCGATGGCCTGCTGATCGCCTTCCTCAATCTCGATGAGGTGATCCGCATCATCCGCCGCGAGGACGAGCCGAAGCCGGTGCTGATGAAGCGCTTCAAGCTGTCCGAGGAGCAGACCGAGGAGATCCTCAACACCCGTCTGCGCCACCTCGCCAAGCTCGAGGAGATGAAGATCCGCGAGGAGCAGAAGGCGCTCGCGGCCGAGCGCGAGGAGATCGAGGCGCTGCTCAAGAGCAAGGCGAAGCTGAAGAAGCTCATCGCCACCGAGATCCGCGCTGACGCCGAAAAGTACGGCGATGAGCGACGCACCAAGATCATCGAGCGCGAGGCCGCCCAGGCGATCGATGAGACGAGCCTCATCCCCAACGAGCCCTTGACGGTAGTGCTCTCCACCGGCGGCTTCGTGCGCTCGGCCAAGGGGCATGAGGTCGAGCCCGGCGCGCTCTCGTACAAGGGCGGCGATGCCTTCCAGGCACTGGCCCGCGGCAGGAGCCTGCAGCCGGCGGTGTTCATCGACAGCACCGGGCGCACCTATTCGCTGTCGGCGCACTCGCTGCCGTCCGCCCGCGGCCATGGCGAGCCGCTCTCCGGGCGCCTCGACCCGCCCGACGGCGCGAAGTTCGCAGGGGTCATGATCGGGGAACCGGAGGACCTGTGGCTCCTGGCAAGCGATGCCGGCTACGGCTTCACCGCGCGCCTGAAGGACCTCGTCACCGACCGCCGCGCGGGCAAGACCGTGCTCACGGTGCCCGAGAATGCGCAGGTACTGGCGCCGGCCCCGGTGTTGAGCCCCGACAGCCTGGTTGCGGCCGTCAGCAGCGAGGGCAAGCTCCTCACCTTCAAGGTAAGCGAGGTCCCGGAAATGCCGCGCGGCAAGGGCAACAAGCTCTATGACATCCCGGGCAAGAAGGCGAGTGCGCGCAGCGAGCTCATGACCGCGGTCGCGGTGGTGGCTCCTAAGGCGAGTCTCGTGCTGTGGTCGGGCGAGCAGCAGAAGGTGCTCGAGTGGCGCGAGCTGCAGGACTACCTCGGCGAGCGCGCGCAGCGCGGCGCGCTCCTCAGGCGCGGCTGGCCGCGCAAGATCGAGCGCATGGAAGCGAAGCTGCCGGCCGCCCCGGCCTGAGGTTCCCGCCCCGCAACCCCTGAGATCCGCGCCGCCCGCGCGCGGCCCTGGCCCCGTTCCCCCCGCCAGGTCGCCACCGTTCGTATTGCGAATAGGAATGATTCGCATTAGTATTCTTTCTTACAAGGTGATCTGATTTCGGGGGCGACTGATGCTCAGGGAGGGTCTGCGGGCAGCCGCGCTGGTCGGCGTGCTGCCGCTGGTGCTGCTTGCCGGTTGTGGTGGCGGCGGGGACGGGGGCGGCGGGGCCGCGCCGGCGCCTCCGGCGCTCACGGCCAAGGCACTCGCCGGCAAGGCGCTGTTCTTCGATGCCTCGCTGTCGGCCTCGGGCAAGCAGTCCTGCGGCACCTGCCACGTTCCCAGCCGCGCCTTCACGGCCGACCCGGCGACCGACCACGGGCTGCCGGTACCGCTCGGCGGCCGCAACATGGACCTGCCGGGTTTCCGCAACGCGCCCTCGCTGATGTACGCCTTCCTGACGCCGCCCTTCTTCCTCGACCAGGGCACGCCGACCGGCGGCTTCTTCCGCGATGGGCGCGCCTCCTCACTCGCGGTGCAGGCGCAGCAGCCGTTCGTGACCGAGTTCGAGATGGCGAACCAGGATGCGGCGGAGGTGGTGAGCCGCCTTGAGGCCTCGCAGGCCTCGCTGCAGGCGTTCGTCACGGCCTTTGGCGATGGGGTGCTCGCGGATCCTGCGGCCACGCTCACGGCCATGGGTGAGGCGATCGCCGCCTACGAAACCGAGGATCCGGGGTTCGCGCCGTTCTCGAGCAAGTACGACTACTGGCTTGAGGGTCAGGCCCAGCTCACGAGCGCGGAGCTTGCAGGTCTTGCGCTCTTCAACAACCCGGTCAAGGGCAACTGCACCGCCTGTCACCCGAGTCAGCGCCAGGGCTACAGCGACCACGCGCTGTTCACCGATTTCACCTACGACAACATCGGCGTGCCGCGCAACTGGAACGTCGCGGCCAACCTGCCGCATCCGGTTAGTCCCATCAGCGGCGTGCCGCTCGACTACGTGCCGGGGCAGACGAACGTGCCCGCCGACAGTGAGTACGCCTACTACGACATGGGGCTGTGCGGCCCGTTTGCGCCGCCCGCGAATGACCCGAACCCAAGGGCTTCCTTCGCCGCCGTCACCTCGCTGTGCGGCGTATTCAAGGTGCCGACGCTGCGCAACGTCGCGCTCACCGCCCCGTACTTCCACAACGGCGAGTTCGCAACCCTGCACAAGGTGCTCAAGTGGTACGTCACGCGCGACATCAACAACAACACCGGTAACAACCCGACCCCGGTGCCCGCTGGCCCCGGCGGCAATCCCTACTTCCCGGTCGGCAGCGCCTACGTGAAGGCCGACGGTACGCCGGATCTGTACCAGTACAACGACCTGCCGGTGGAGTACGACGCCAACGTCAATATCGGGGAGGTGCCCTACACGCCGCCGACCTTCGCCGGCGGCCAGGCGCCGACCCTGACGGCCGCGGAGATCGACGAAGTCGTCGCCTTCCTGTGCACGCTCACCGACGGCTACGACCCGAACAATCCGGCCGCCTACAACGCGCCCGCCCAGTGCCAGGCGGGCGCGCCGTGAGGCGCCTGCATTCCCGCATTTACGAACGCATGAAAGTCCGTGCCATGAACCGCACCAAACACCCGGCCTTCGTCGCTCTCCTCGTCCTCACGGCGGCCCTTGGCGCCAGTGGCGTGGCGCACGCCGCCGGCGACGAAGCCGCGCGCCTCGACGCGCTGCAGAAGCAGCTCGAGCAGTTGCAGGCGACCCTGCAGCAGCTGGCCGATGAGAACAAGGCACTGCGCGAGCACGAGAAGGAGGTCGACAAGAAACTGGCGGCGCTCGGCGCCCCGGCGAGCGGCGCTGCCGCGGCGGCCCCGGCGCTGGCGCAGGCGGCGCCTGTGGCGCCGGCGGGAAGCGCGCTGCCGAACGCCGCGGCGCTGCCTAATGCCTCGGCCCTGCCCAGTGCCTCAGCCCTGCCGGCCGGGTCCGCCATGCCCCGCGATACCAGCCAGCCGGGCGGCAACGCGCTCGGCAGCTTCGCCAGCGGCCTGCGGCTGTGGGGCTATGGCGAGGTGTACTACACGCTTCCCACCAGTGATCGCCGCGAGTCGCAGTTCGATCTGGCGCGCGCGGTGTTCGGCATCGGCTACAAGTTCGACGACCGCACCGAGTTCAATTCCGAGTACGAAGTAGAGCACGCGGTGGCCTCGGCGGATGATGTCGGTGAGTTCGAGGTGGAGCAGTTCTACGTCGACCGGCGCCTGAATGATGCGGTGACCGTGCGCGCGGGCCTGTTCCTGATGCCATTCGGCCTCCTCAACGAGCACCACGAGCCGACCAACTTCTACGGCGTGCAGCGCAACTTCGTCGAGACGCTCATCATCCCGAGCACCTGGCGCGAGGGCGGCTTCAACCTGCACGGCGACACCGAGGCCGGATTCTCCTGGAACGTGGGACTCACGACCGGCTTTGACCTTTCGAAGTGGAACTACGCGCCTGAGTTCCCGCCCTATCGCAACGCTCTCGAGCTCGAGGACAACGACATCGCCCCGCTGCAGGCGACGCACCAGGAGCTGGCGCTCGCCAATGCGCGGCATCTGTCGCAGTACCTGGCGCTCGGCTATTACGGAGTGCCCGGGCTCACGCTCGGCGCGGCCATCAGCAGCGGCGATGCGGTGCCGGTGCCGGCGCCGCCGAACTCGCCGATCCCGGGCAACCAGCGCGTCACGCTGTGGGAGGCGCACGCGCGCTGGATGCCGGCGCGCTGGGACCTCTCGGCCCTGTACGCGCGCGGTACCATCAGCAACGCGGCGCTGGCGAACGCGGCCAACCCGGGTTCGCCGAACCCGATCCCGGCCTCTTTCTACGGCTACTACTTTCAGGGCGCGTACGAGCTGTGGAGCCACGGCGACTACAAGCTCAACCCGTTCGTGCGCTGGGAGCGCTACAACATGGGCGCCAGCTATGACGGCACCAGCGGACCTGTGATTCCGGTGGGCGAAGTGCCGCTGTCGGCGGCTCCCGGGGACTACGGACTGTGGCCACTGAACCACGATAGCGTGTGGACGGTGGGTGCGAACTTCTACATCGGCCCGCACCTGGTGCTGAAGACCGACTACCAGTGGTTCCGGCAGAACGAGAACTTCAAGCGCTTCGACCTCGGGCTCGGGGTCGCATTCTAGGCTGGACGGGCCGGCGATCTTCAGCGCTCGGCGCGCAGCACCACTTCCTCGGGCTCGTTGACGAAGTAGCCCTGGATGTACTGCACGCCGACCTGCCACAGCACCGCCATGGTGTTGGCGTCCTCGACCCGCTCGGCGATCGTCTGGATGCCGTGCTTGCGGGCCGCGGCAACCAGCAGGCGCACGCGCTGCTGCAGCTCCGGGTCCCCTGAGAGACCCTGCACCAGCGTGCCGTCGATCTTGACGAAGTCGAGCGGCACGGACTCGAGCGTTCCGATGCTGTTGCGTCCGGAGCCGAAGCCCTCGAGCGCGAAGCGAAAGCGTCGCTCGCGCAGCGCGCCGGCGAGCGCCTTGACCTCAGGGACGTGACTCGCGGCGCCTTCCTCGGTGACCTGGAAGCACAGCCGCTGCGGCTCGGCGCGGCTGTTGCGCAGGTGATTGTCGAGCCACTCGAGGAACGCGCCGTCGCGCGCGGTCTCGCGCGACAGGCGCACGAACAGGCACTGCGGCTTCTTCTGCGCCGCGAAGGACAGCGAGGCACCCACCACCCAGCGGTCGATGTTCTTCAGCAGGTCGTTACGGCCGGCGGCCGCCATGAACTCACTCGGCAGCACTTCCTTGCCCTGCTGGTCGATCATGCGCACCAGCACGTCGAACATGCCCGGGTCCTCGCCCTGCAGGCTTGCGATCGGCTGCTGCACCAGGCGGAAGCGGTTCTCCATGAGCGCCGCCTTGATGTGCTTGACCCACACCTGGTCGTAGGACATGACGCGGCTGTCGTTGTCGGCGCGGTCGGAGATGATGCTCTGGTTGCCGCCGCGGGCGCTGCCCTTGCGGTTGCTCTCCAGCGCATCCTGGATGACCGCATCGAGCTGCGGGTCCCCGGGCGACACTACCGACAGGCCGATGGTGCAGGTGACCGAGATCGATTTGTCGCGCACGCGCATGACGTGGCGCTGCACGCGCGCCAGCACCCGCTCGCCCCAGGCGCTGATGTCGTGCTCGTTGCCGCGTTCGAGCAGCACGAGAAAGCGCACGCCGCCGAAGCGACCGGCGATCTCCTTCGGGTGCAGGGTCTCCTTGAGCAGCCGTGCCACCTCGGTCACGACGTCCTCGCTCGCGGTCGCGCCGACCACGCGCTCGAGGGCTGCGAATTTGTCGATGCGTACCAGCGCCAGACAGCGCATGCCGCCGGGGGAGGGCGTGGCAAGGCGCTCGGCCAGTGACTCGAGCAGTTCCGGCCGGCGCATCAGGCCGGCGGCAGGTTCCGGGCGCTGCGGCAGCGGCGGCGGCAGGTAGTGCTCTTCGCGCGGGCGCGAGGGCACGACCAGGCGCACCGAGGCCTCACCCTCGTGCTGCCCCAAGGCGAGGGTGATTTCCAGCGGCAGCACGGTGCCATCGTTGAGCAGCGCGTTGGCGCGCAGCGCGTGATCGCTCCAGCGGCCCTGCTGGCAGGCGGCCAGCGCGCCGCGCAGCGCGGCGTGCGTGGATTCCTCGAACAGGTCCATCACCGGCTGGCCGGCGATGCCGTCCTCGACCCCGTAGAGTTCGTGCCAGGCGGGGTTCGCATCGGTGACGATGCCTTCCTGCACCTGGATGATCGCGTCGTTGGAGCGCTGCAGCACGGTGTCGAGCTGGCTGCGCGCATCGTGCGCGGACTTCTGCGTGCTATCGAGCGCGCGCTCGGTGCGGAACACGCGCAGCTCGCGCAGCACCACCGCCCTCAGGCGCTCCGGACTTGCGAGCGTGATCACGTCGCGCGCGCCGCGCTCGATGGCCGCGGCGATCAGCGCCTCATCGATCGCCGGCGCCAGGAGCAGCAGCGGCACCGCGGGGGCAAACTGGTCGCGCACGCCGACCGCCGGGGCGAGCTCGGCGGCGGTGCCGGCAACCTGGATGAGAAGCTCAGGATTGATCTGCGTGAGGGCGTCGCCCAGATCGCGCACCGCCGGGATCCAGGTGCAGTGCACGGGGTGCCCGGCGCGCCGCAGCACGCTGTTGATGGCTTCAACGGGGTCGCGTGCGGAGCTCAGTACGATGAGCGGAACGGCGTTCGGCTCGGTCAAATCGATCTCCACTGTGGGCGCGCGGCAGCTGCGGAGTCTAGCACCGGCGGCGCGCGCTCCCGCGTGAGGGATGTCGCGAAAAAAAGCCCCTGGCTAGCTGAGATTCTCGGCGCCGAGCTGGCGCAGCAGGTGCGTGCTGAGCTCATCGGGGCACAGGAGCACGCACTTGGTGAGGGCGTCCGCGGTCGTCGCATCGGATGCGCACACCGCGGCGTAGTCCCGGGCGGTGGCCGGTGCCCCGCGGCGGACGTAGTAGCCGCGATGGCCGCTCGGGGCGCCCGCAGCCGCGCGCGCGCTCACCGCAAGGGCTGCCTCCTGCAGGGGCACGCTGCGGCAGCGGCCGCTCGCGTGCCTGAGGAGGATCGTCTCGGCGAGCGCCCCAAAGACGCGCAGGTCGCCGCCCGCATTGACGAGCCCGGCGCTGCAGCCGGCGTCCTTCAGTGCCTGCACCGCGCCATCCACCGCGAAGCCTTTGGCGATTCCCCCGAGGTCCAGCTGCAGCGGCATGCCCGGCGCGACTTGCGGCTGCGGGCCTTCGAGGAGCGCAAGATCGGCAAGGCAGCCCGGCGCAGTGGGCAGGCACGGATCGAAGAAACCCGCGCTCAGCCGGTGCAGCCGCAGCGCAATCCGCAGCAGCGCAAGCGTTTCGGGCCGCACCGGGACTTGCTGTCCGCAGGCGGCGGCATTGATGCGCGCCACGTCGCTCTCGGGGAGGGTGGGATGGAGCGTGCGGGCGAGCTGCGCCACCACCGCAAAGGCGGCGACCATCCCGCGCTGCACCGTGTCCTCGTGCGCGGCGCGCGCCTCGATGGCCACCCAGGTACCCATCTCGATGCGCAGGCGGCGCGCGCCGTGCGCGGGGGCGGGGAGGGCATCGGCCGGGCGGGCCTGCGGGAGCGGCTTCATTGCGGGGTGGGCGGCCAACCGGGAGTGCGGTTATGATACAGTAATTAAGAATCATTCGCATTTAACGGAAAGCGCTGGCTTCCATGAAACGCGCGGACGCCGTCTCTCTTGGCTGGCTCGGCATGCTGGCCGCCCTTACGGCCGCACCGGTCCCGGTCGTCATCGCGGCCGACTACCTGTCGGTGGAGGGCGCGCAGAAGGCGCTCTTTCCGGCGGCCGACCAGTTCACCGAGCTCGTGTTGGCGCTCGATCCTGCCCAGCGCGCCCGCGTGCAGGGGCTCGCCGGGGCGCAGCCGCCGCACCGCAGCCTGCGCGCCTTCCGGGCGCTCAAGGGCTCCGAACTCCTTGGCTACGTGTTCATCGATGAGGTGATCGGCAAGGAGGACTTCATCACCTACGCGGCCGCCATCGATGCGAGCGGCAAGCTCGGGGCGCTCGAGGTGCTCAGTTACCGCGAGAGCCACGGCGGGGAGATCCGCGCCCCGGCCTGGCGGCGCCAGTTCGCAGGCCGCGGCGATCTCAACGAGCTTAAGGTCGCGACCGACATCAAGAACATCGCCGGTGCGACGCTCTCGAGCGAGCACGTCACGCAGGGCGTGCGTTGGCTCGTGGCGCTGTGGCAGGTGGCACTGCAGCCGGCGGCCGCAGGCTGAAGCGACGTGACGCACCTGCACGCCACGCCCGGGCAGCTCGCGGCACGTACCCGCGTGCCGATGTCGCGGCGCACGCGCGCCGCCATCCTCACCGTGTGCACGCTCTTGTGGCTGACCGGGGTGCTGTGGCTGATCGCTCACTGGTTCTTCCCGGCGCGCAACGAGTTCGGCGCGCTGCCCAACTCCTGGGAGGCACCCCTCATGCGCCTGCACGGACTGATCGCGGTCGCGGCAGTGTTCGCCTTCGGCTGGGTGGGGGCCGGACACATCCTGGCGCGCTGGTCAGCGGCCCGTAACCGTCTCTCGGGGCTGTGGCTGCTCGGCTGCGCCGCGGTGCTGGTGGTGTCGGGCTACGCGCTCTACTACAGCACCGGCGGCGTGCACGTGGCGGCCGCCAACGTGCATGCATGGCTCGGGCTCGCGGCGATTTTCGCAGCGCTGGCGCACTGGCTGCGCATCCGCGCCAGCAGCTGAAAGTGCGCGTTTGCGGGTGCGCTGGCGGCCTTAAAGCGATGCCGTTATCATACGCGCCCCCTTGAGCCGGCCGCGTTTTCTGCGGCCCCCACACCGCGAGATCTTCATAACATGGCCAGCTACTCCACCAGCGAAATCCGCGGGGGCATGAAACTGCTGCTCGACGGCGACCCGTACGCGGTGATCGAGAACGAGTTCGTCAAGCCCGGCAAGGGTCAGGCCTTCAACCGCATCAAAGTGCGCAACCTCAAGACCGGCCGCACCATCGAGCGCACCTTCCGCTCCGGCGAGTCGCTCGAGGCGGCCGACGTCGTCGACACCGATATGCAGTACCTTTACCAGGACGGGGACTTCTGGCACTTCATGGTGCCGGAGAGCTTCGAGCAGTACACCGCGGGCAAGAGCGCCATCGGCGATGGCGCGCAGTGGCTCAAGGATGGCGTGGTCTGCGTCGTGACGCTCTGGAACAACGTGCCGCTGGTGGTGACGCCGCCGCCGCACATCGAGCTTAAGATCATCGAGACCGACCCGGGACTGCGCGGCGACACCGCCACCGGCGGCCAGAAGCCGGCCAAGCTTGAGACCGGAGCGGTGGTGCGGGTACCGTTGTTCATCAATGAAGGCGAAGTGATCCGCATCGACACGCGTAGCGGCGAGTACATCTCGCGCGCCAAGCAGTAAACGCCTCGCCGGCTCAGGCGTTGAGCATGGCAGGCCGCAAAGTCAGGGAAGAGGTTCGCCATGAGGTTTCGACCGCAGCTGTTCGCGCTCTTCGGGCTGCTGGCAGCGATCCCGGCAGCACACGCGCAGTACTACGGCTCCTATGGCGCCCCCGAAGGCCGCCCGGTGCAGTTCTACGCCATGGGCGGCTTCAGCCAGCCGGTCGGCTATACCAACTCGATCCTGCAGGGCGGCTATGACGTCGGCTTCGGCGTGGCGCTGCGCCAGCCCGACAGTCCGCTGGCGCTGCGCCTGGAAGTCAACTACGCCAACAACAACGCTACGCACGCGCTGATCGATCAGGGTTCGGAGGATACCAACCTGCAGATCACCGGCGGCTGGGCGGAGACCTGGTCGTTCACCGCCAACGGTGAATACCGCGTGCACCTCGGGCCGGGCGTTTACGGCTACGTGATCGGCGGCGTGGGCGCCTACTACACCCAGATCTCCCTCACGCAGTACGGCTACGGTTACGTGTGCGATCCGTGGTGGGGCTTCTGCTATTTCGCGAGCGGGGATGTGATCGTGGCACAGCACGATGACACCAAGTTCGGCTGGAACGCGGGTCTGGGCGTCGCCTTCCGCCTGCGTGGGACGCCGCAGATGTTCATCGAGGCGCGCTACACCGAGATCGAGACCCCGCAGAAGTTCCAGTACATCCCGATCACCTTCGGCGTGCGTTTCTAGGGGCCGCGCTCGCTCGCGAGCGCCGGCGGCGCAAGGCGCGCCCGCAACACGCCGTCTGCGGCATAAATCGCGAGCGCCGCCCAGATCACCACGAACCCTGCGGCGCGGGCGCCATCGAAGCGCTCGTGGAAAATGAGCACGCCGCACACAAGCTGCAGGCTCGGGCCGATGTACTGCAGCACGCCAACGGTCGAATAGGGCAGGAGGCGTGCCGAGTAAGCGAACAGGAACAGCGGCACCGCGGTCACAAGACCGCTGCCGATCAGCAGCGCCGTCACCTGTGGCCCCAGGTGCCCGAAGGCGCCGCTGCCCGAGTACTCGCAGCCGATGAGGTACGCGCCCGCCACCGGCACGAGCAGGATCGTCTCGGTCGCAAGCCCGGGCAGCGCCTCCACGCTGATCACCTTGCGCAGCAGTCCGTACAGGGAAAAGCTGCAGGCGAGGGCGAGGGCGATCCACGGCAGGTGTCCCGCCTCGAAGGTGAGGTAGGCGACTCCGAGGGCTGCCAGCGCCACCGCCAGCCACTGCACCGGGTTCAGCCGCTCGTGCAGCACGAAGATGCCTAGCACCACGTTGATCAGTGGGTTGATGTAGTAGCCGAGGCTGGTATCGACGATGTGCCCGTGGCTCACGCCCCACACGTACACCAGCCAGTTGCCGCTGATGAGGAGCGCCGTGAGCAGCAGGCGCAGGAGCAGCGCCGGGCGGCTGAAGATCACCTGCAGGCCCCCCAGTTCGCCGCGGCCGAGCATCCACAGGAGAATGAACAGGCACGACCAGGTGATGCGGTGCGCGATCACCTGCGTCGCCGCTACTTCGCGCAAGGGGTGCAGGTAGACCGGGAACAGCCCCCAGATGGTGAAGGCCAGGGCCCCGGCCAGGAGGCCACGCGAGGACAGCCGCGCCGCCCTCATGCGGCGTGCGCGCCGCCGCTCGCGCTCGCCGCGACGAACAGCCGCGCCAGCTCGCCAAGGCCTGCGGCGTCGGCGGCGTCGAAGCGCGCGGTGCCCGGGCTGTCAATGTCGAGCACGCCGAGGAGCAAGGCGCCTGCGAGGAGCGGAATCACGATCTCCGAGCGCGACGCCGCATCACAGGCGATGTGCCCGGGAAAGGCGTGCACGTCGGGCACCACGAGCGTGCGGCGCTCGGCGGCCGCGGTGCCGCACACGCCCTTGCCGAGGGCGATGCGTACGCAGGCGGGCCGGCCCTGGAAGGGACCGACCACGAGCTCCCCCGCCTTCAGAAAGTAGAAGCCCGCCCAATTGACCTCGGGCAGTGCCGCGTAGATCAGCGCCGCCGTGTTGGCGGCGTTGGCGATGAAGTCGCGCTCGCCGGCCAGCAGCGCTGCGAGCTCCTGCGCCAGACGCGCGTAGTCGGCGCCCTTGTCCTGGAATTCGTAGCGGGGGCTCGTGAAACTCATGGGCGGCAGCTGCGGGCGGGGTGGGGCGGCTATTCTCAGGCGCGGGTGGTCGGGAACGCCAATACCTCATCGATATGCGCGGCGCCGGTGGCGAGCATCACGGTGCGGTCAAAGCCGAGCGCGACGCCGGCGCAGTCGGGCAGGCCGCTCGCGAGCGCCGCCAGCAGACGCTCATCCAGGGCGTGCACCGGCAGGCCGCGCCGCCGCCGCTCGGCGTTGTCCGCCTCGAAGCGCGCCCGCTGCTCGCTGGCCGCGGCGAGCTCGTGGAAGCCATTGGCGAGCTCGATCCCCTCCCCATAGAGCTCGAAACGCGCCGCCGCCTGCGGGTCCTCGGGGTCGAGGCGCGCGAGCGCCGCCTGGCTTGCCGGGTAGCCATGGATGAAGGTGAGTCTCCCGATACCCAGGCGCGGCCCGATCACCGTGCCCATGAGGAGCTCCAGGAGCTCATCGCGGCCGGCGCCCGCAGTGGCCCCGAAGCCGGCGGCGAGGGCGCAGCGCGCAAGTTCCGGGAGCGGTGCCGTGAAGGGATCGAGCCCAAGCTCGCGCACGAAGACCTCGCGGTAGCTTAAGCGCTCGCCGGTGCGCGTAGCGGCGCGCTCCGCGAGCAGCGCGCGCACCAGCGTCTCCACCTCATCCATCAGCTGCCCGAGCGAGAAGCCGGTGCGGTACCACTCGATGAGGGTGAACTCGGGGTTGTGCACGCGGCCGCACTCGTGGCCGCGCGCCACGTGGCAGATCTGGTAGATGTCGCCGCTGCCCGCGGCGAGCAGGCGCTTCATGGCGTACTCAGGCGAGGTGTGCAGGAAGTATTCAGACGCTGTGGCCGCCGCCACGTCAGCGAGCTCGACCCGGGCCGAGTGGATGTGCACATCAGTCACGGGCGCGTTGACGATGAGGGGCGTATCGACCTCGAGCACGCCGCGCGCCGCGAAGAATTCACGCGTGCGCGCGAGCAGCGCCGCCCGCGCAGCGAGTCGCGCGCGCGCGGCGCTCGGCCGCCAGTCGCCGCCGTCGTTCACGTGAGGCGCGCGAGCGTCTGCCCGACGCGCACCGTGCTGCCCGGGCCAAGTCCCGGCAGCCACGCGGCGGCCCCGGGGGGCAGGAGCAGGATGACGGTCGAGCCCATGTTGAAGCGGCCCATCTCCGCGGCTTTCGGCAGGCTCGCGACGGCCCGCGTGCGCATCGGCAACAGCGCGCGCCGCCGCGGGCTGCGGGGCGTGACTTCCTCATGCCACACCGTCGCCATGCTGCCGACGAACAGCGCCCCGACCAGCACCAGGGCGAAGCTGAGCAGGCCGTCCTCGAACACGCACACGATGCGCTCGTTGCGGGCGAACAGTCCCGGGACACTGGCCGCGGTGGTGGCGTTCACGCTGAAGAGCGCCCCGGGCACGTACCAGGCTGCGCGCAGCGTGCCCGGCAGTGGCATGTGGATGCGGTGGTAGTTGAAGGGCGCAAGGTAGAGCGTCGCGAAGCTGCCGCCGCGGAAGGTCGTGACCCAGGGAGCTTCGCCATCGAGCAGAGCATCGAGGGTGTAGGCGTGTCCCTTGGCCTGCAACAGGTGAGCGCCATCGAGGGCGCCGAGCTGGCTGACGGTGCCATCGACGGGCGACACCAGCGCCTGCGGATCCGCATCCCACGGCCGCGCCCCGGGGCGCAGCGCGCGCGTGAAGAAGGCGTTGAAGCTCTCGTAGCGGCGCGCCTGCGGCTCCGCCGCATCGCTCATGTCGGGCCGGTAGCTGTTGAGGAAGCTGTCGATGAGCAGGTTCTTCAGCAGCGGCACGCGGCTACGCGTCACGCGGTGCACGCAGGCGGTGAGCAGGTGCTGCGGCAGCAGGTACTGCAGCGCCACGAAGGCGCGCGCCGTGGCGCTGTCCGGGTCCGGGGCACTCATCGGTTCAGTGCCGTCCCTGCAGGTACGGCGCGCTCGCCTTAAGGTCCACCGCCATGAGCTTCTCGTCAAAGGGCGGGGTGAAGATCGCCACCACGCGCGCGTTGGCATCCAGCAGGAACACCACCGCGGAGTGGTCCATGGTGTAGTCGCCCCCGGGGAGCTCGACGCGGTTCACGGCGACATTGAAGCGCCGTGCCAGCGCATCGATGGCCGCCGGCTCGCCCGTGACGCCCTCGAACTGCGGGTCAAAGGCGTGCACGTAACGTGCGATGACTTCCGGGGTGTCGCGCTGCGGGTCAATCGAGACGAACAGCACCTTAAGGTCAGGGATCGCGGCGGCCTTGCGCACGCGGGCGAGTTTCAGGAGCGTGGTGGGGCACACGTCCGGGCAGTGCGTGAAGCCGAAGAACAGCAGCGTCGGGGCGCCGCTGAGGCGCGCCAGGGTGAAGTCCTGCCCCGCGCTGTCGGTGAGCCTGAAGTCAGCGACCCGCCAGCGCTCGGGAAACCAGGTGCCGCTTGCCAGCTGCGGGCTCGTCCTGTCAATTTGTCGCGCCACATAGAAGCCCGTTACGGCTGCGGCGAGTGCGGCGAGGATGAGAAGTGCGCGGGGCAGGGTCAGTTGCATGAGCCGATTATTTCATACGTCCGCACCCGGGGTGCCGCTGACGGTGGGCGCGCTGATCGAGCGCGGCGCGCGCCGACTCAGCCGCGCCCGGGTGTTCTTCGGCCACGGTACCGACAATGCGCGCGATGAGGCGGCCGCGCTCGTCCTGCACGCGCTCAGGCTGCCCCACGACGCAGCCGCGGCCCACTACCGGCGCCGGGTGCAGGCTGCGGCCGCAGCGCGCGCCATGGCGCTCATCAGCCGGCGCATCCAGGAGCGCATCCCGGCGGCCTACCTCACCGGGGTCAGCGGCTTCGCCGGCCTGCGCTTCCGCGTCGATGCGCGCGTGCTGGTGCCGCGCTCGCCGATCGCCGAGCTCATCGAGCGGCGCTTCGAGCCGTGGATCGCGCCCGGACGCGTGCGCCGCGTGCTCGATGTCGGCACCGGCTCAGGCTGTATCGCCATCGCCACCGCCCGCGCATTTCCGCGCGCGCGCGTGGATGCGGTGGACGTGTCGCCCGAGGCGCTCGCCGTAGCGCGCGCGAACGTGCGCTGGCACCGCCTCGCGCGCCGCGTGCGGCTGGTGAGGTCCGATCACTTCAGCGCCCTGAAGCGCAGCACCTACGATATCATCGTGACGAACCCGCCTTACGTAGGGGCACGCGAGCTGAATAGCCTGCCGCCGGAATACCGGCACGAACCACGCGTGGCGCTCGCCGCCGGGCGCACCGGTCTTGATTCGGTGCGCGTGATACTGCGCGAGGCTGCACGGCACCTGCGCTCCCGGGGGCTCCTGGTGGTGGAGGTGGGCAACAGCGAGCACGCACTGCGGCGCGCCTTCCCGCGTCTGCCCTTCATGTGGCTCGAGTTCGAGCGCGGCGGCGGCGGGGTGTTCCTGCTCACGCGCGAAGAGCTCGAGGCGCACTGAAGACTGACCATGTCCGGCAACACCATCGGCAAACTCTTCACGGTCACGACCTTCGGCGAAAGCCATGGGCCGGCGCTGGGGTGCATCGTGGATGGCTGTCCGCCGGGACTTGAACTCACCGCGGAGCATCTGCAGGCCGATGTCGACCGGCGCCGCAGCGGCACCTCGCACTTTGTCAGCCAGCGCCGCGAGGGCGATCAGGTGCGCATTCTCTCGGGCCTGTTCGAGGGCCGCACCACCGGCTCCCCGATCGGCATTCTCATCGAGAACACCGATGCGCGCTCGCGCGACTACGAGAAGATCAAGGACCGCTTCCGGCCCGGACACGCCGACTACACCTACCAGCACAAGTACGGCGCGCGCGACTACCGCGGCGGCGGCCGCGCTTCCGCGCGCGAGACCGTGATGCGCACCGCCGCCGGCGCCATCGCCCGGCGCTACCTCGCGACCAGGCTTGGCGTGCGCCTCTACGGCTTCTTAAGCCAGGTCGGTGACCTCAAGCTCGCCGCCGTGGACCCCTCGTTCGCCTACCAGAACCCGTTCTTCTGTGCCGATCCTGCGCGCATCGCCGAGCTCGAGGCCCTCATCTGGAAGCTGCGCGAGGCCGGTGACTCGATCGGCGCCCGCGTTACGGTGATCGCGCAGGGTGTGCCGCCGGGCCTGGGCGAGCCGGTGTTCGACCGCCTGGACGCCGACATCGCGCACGCGCTCATGAGCATCAACGCGGTGAAGGCGGTGGAGATCGGCGCCGGCACCGGCGCGGCTGCGCAGAAGGGGAGCGAGCATCGCGACGAACTCACTCCGACGGGATTTCTCAGTAACCACGCCGGCGGGATACTCGGCGGCATCTCCTCAGGCCAGGACGTCATCGCGCACCTGACGCTCAAGCCCACCTCGAGCATACAGGTGCCGGGCCGCACTATCGATGTGGCCGGGAATGCGGTTGAGATCGAGACCACCGGGCGGCACGATCCGTGCGTGGGCCTGCGGGCGACGCCGATCGCCGAGGCGATGCTCGCCATCGTGCTGATGGATCATTATCTGCGCCACCGCGCCCAGAACATGGATGTCACGACGGCGACGCCCATCATCACCCGGCCGCGCAGCTGACTGCCGCGGCCATGCACCCCACTCCTACAGCCGTGAGCTGCGCTCCCATTCGCGCACGAGGCAAGTCACATGGATAAAGCGTTCAGGGTCGCGGTGGTCGGCGCCACCGGACTCGTCGGGGAGACGATGATCAGCGTGCTCGAGGAACGTGAGTTCCCGGTGTCGCAACTGTACGCGCTGGCGAGTGAGCGCTCGGTCGGACGCGGCGCCAGTTTCCGCGGCCGCAACCTCGGCGTGCGCGAGCTGAAGGGCTTCGACTTCGCTCAGTGCGACTTTGCCTTCTTCTCGGCCGGCGCTGCGGTCTCGCGCGAGTACGCCCCACGCGCCGTCAGTGCCGGCTGCCTCGTCATCGACAACACCGCCGAGTTCCGCTACCGCGAGGACGTGCCACTCGTCGTGCCGGAGGTCAACCCGCAGGCACTCGAGGGCATCGGCACCAGCGGCCTCATCGCTAACCCCAACTGCTCGACGATCCAGCTGGTGGTGGCGCTGAAGCCGCTGCACGACGCCGCCCACATCGAGCGCATCGACGTCGCCACCTACCAGTCCGTCTCCGGGGCGGGACGCGAGGCGCTCGAGGAACTCGCGCGCCAGTCGATCAGCGCCCTGAGCGGCAAGGGGCCCGTGGAGCTGGAGCCAGGGATGCAGCAGCTGGCTTTCAACTGCATCCCGCACATCGATGAATTCCAGGACAACGGCTACACGCGCGAGGAAATGAAGATCGTCTGGGAGACCCGTAAGATCCTCGGCGAGCCTGAGCTACGGGTGAACGCTACCGCGGTGCGCGTGCCGGTGTTTTACGGGCATTCCGAGGCCGTGCACATCAGCACCGCGAGGCCCCTGAGCGCGGCGCAGGCGCGTGAACTGCTGCGCAATGCGCCCGGCGTCACGGTTTTGGACGAGCCGCGGCTGGGCGGCTACCCAACAGCTGCTACCGAGGCAGCGAACCGCGACACAGTTTATGTCGGGAGAATCCGTGAAGATCTCGCCCCGGACCGTGGACTTAACTTATGGGTTGTAGCTGACAATGTGCGCAAAGGCGCGGCCACCAATAGCGTGCAGATCGCGGAGGCTTTGGCCAGACGGCCTATTTAAGTTATATTGCGGCGAGGTTGATGGGGGGGTCGCAAGTTATATCCCATCCACTTGTTTTTACAAGACTTTTTACCCAATGATTCCTGTCGGGGTGCCCTGATGTTCGCCAAACGCCCCGCTCGGGCGCTGACCCTGCTGCTCGCCCTGCCGTCCGCAGCGTTTGCCCTGGGCCTCGGAGATATCCATCTCCTCTCGCCGCTCAATGCGCCGCTGGATGCGGAGATCGAGCTCACCGACGTCGCCGCCGACGAACTCAATACCGTACAGGTGCAGCTCGCCTCGCGCGACACCTTCGCCCGCTACGGGCTCGAGTGGCCGGCGTACCTGAGCGGCATCCAGCTGAAGACTGTCCGCACTCCGGATGGCCGCGAGATGATCAAGGTGCGCTCGGGCGACCCGATCACCGAGCCGTTCGTGACGCTGCTGGTCCAGGTCACCTGGTCACGCGGTGTCGTGGTGCGTGAGTACACGATGCTCCTGGATCCGCCGGTCTACACGCCGGGCGAGTCCGCCGTGGCGAGCGCGCCGGTCGCCGCCCCGAACACCAGCCCCGGAGCCCGCGAAGGATCGATTGCACGCCAGCCGGAAGCCCCGGCCGCTGCAGCCCCGGCCGCCGCAGCTGCCGCCCCCGCAGTCTCGGCTGAGAGCACCGCCGCTGAGACGCCGAGTGCTGCCCCGGCCGCACCGCCCTCGCGCCCGAGCCGCGCCTCGCACGTCAGCGCCCCGGCAGCGACTGCGAGCGAGGAGGCCGGCACTTCCCATACCGTCGAGCGCGGCGAGACGCTCTCCGCCATCGCCGCCGGCGTTGCCGGTGGTGCTGCCATGACATCCCCCAGCACCCGTAGCTGGATGCTCGCGATCTACCAGGCGAACCCGCAGGCCTTCCGCCAGAACATGAACGTGCTGCGCTCCGGCGCGGTGCTGCGCATCCCGGAAGCGGCCGAGGCGGCCGCCATCTCCCCGGCCACGGCCTCGGCCGAGATCCGCCGCCAGTACGCTGCCTGGCGCGGCAGTGCCGCGGCTCCGGCGACCGCGGCGGAGAAGCCCGGGCGTCTGAAGCTCGTCACCCCCACGGAGAACGAGCCGGCGCCCGCGAACGCGACGCCCCAGGCGCCAACCGTCCCCGGCACCGCGGCCGCGACCGGCAAGGGCGCCTCTGCCGCCGCGCAGCAGGCCGCCGCCAATGAGGCGAAGCGGCTGCTCGAGCTCAAGAACCAGGAACTGGCCCGCATCCAGGCTCAGGAGGCTGCCAAGCAGGCTGCCGCCAAGCCCTCAGCCCCGCTGCCCGCACCTCCCGCCGCGGTGACCCCGCCGGCTGCCATCGCAACGCCCCCGGCGCCGGCGGAGACCGCGCCTGCGCCCGCCGATCAGGCGAGCGCGCCGGCCCCCGCGGTTGAAACCGCCCCGGCACCGCCGCCGGTGGTTGCCAAGACCCCGCCGCCGCAGCCCAAGCCCGCCTCCAGCAGTGGTTCCTTCCTCAGCACGCTCCTCGGCCTGTGGTGGGTCCTGGCCCTGCTGCTCGCGCTCGGACTGCTCGGTTTCTTTGGCTCCCGTCTGCTGCGCGCGCGCCGCAAGAGCGAGTTCGACGATTCCCTCGGGCGCCTGGCGGCCGAGGGTGCCGAGACCGCTGATCTTGGGCCGATCAGCGCCCGCGGCAGCTTCTCGGACCCCGACCTCACCCCGGCGCCTGCGCCCGCACCGGCAACGCGGCCCTCGAGCCGCGCCGCCGCGGTCCCGCTGCCTGAGGCTGCCTTCCTGGTCGAGGAAACCGGCTCGCACGAGCGACCGCGGCTGTCAGCCACCGGCACGCAGCCGGCGATGGCGGCGCCGAAGCACGTGGCGAGCGATGAGACGATCAGCAGCGAGACGGCGATCAACCTCGATCAGGGTGATCCCCTGGCGGAGGCTGATTTCCACATGGCGTACGGCCTGTACGACCAGGCGGCGGACCTGATCCGCATCGCCATCTCGCGCGAACCGAACCGCCGCGACCTGAAGCTCAAGCTCCTCGAAGTATTCTTCGTCTGGGGCAACAAGGAGCAGTTCCTCACCGCGGCGCGCGAACTGGCGCAGACGCGCGCCGAGGCGGCCCCGGGTGAGTGGGAAAAGATCCTCATCATGGGCAAGCAGCTGGCCCCCGAGGACCCGCTGTTCACGGGCGCCGGCACGGTGACTGGCGCTGCCGCCGGCGGCGTCGACCTCGACCTCGAGGGCGGCCAGAGCCGTGTCGACTTCGACCTGCTCGGCGACCCGGTACCCGCAGAGGCCCAGCACGGCGTGGACCTCGACATCGGTTCTGCGGTCGGAGACCTCGACGCCACCGCCGAGTCGCAGTCGGGCATCACCGACCGCAACGTGGCGCTCTTGGAGAACAGCTTTACCGGCAACAGCGGCAGCACCCGCCAGATGACCTCGCGCGTGCGCCAGGGCGGCGGCAATACGGCCGAAATGGAAGGCCCGACGGTCGAGCAGCCGCAGCTCTCCCCTTCCGACAACCCGACGCTGCGCCAGAAGCTCGAGAACGTCATGCGCCAGGGGAACGCGGAGCACACCGCGGAGCTGGCAATCGATGACCTCGGCCTCGACGTCGGGGCGGTCGACACCATCGACCAGCCGGGGATCGCCTCGGCGGCCGCCTCCACTCCCGACACCCCGACGCTGGTCGCGGGCCTCGATGAGCAGTCGCGGCGCGTGATGGAAGATGCGCACCGGCGCGCCAAGGAAGAGACAGGCGAGACCACCGGCGCCTGGCAGTTCGACCAGAACGAGCTCGAGGCCGCGCTCACGCAGACCACGAACCTCGCAGGCCCCGACGGCTCGGCGACCTCGCGCCTGCGGGCACTCAGTGGCAACAGCGTGGATCTGGATGTCGGGGATGCCACCGGCACGCACGTGGCCCACGGCGATGTCGACCTCGACGTGGGACTTGCCACCGGTTCGCACGAGGCGCACGGCGGCACCCTCGATCTGGATGTCGGCACGGCCACGGTGCCGGATGCCGCCTTCGCCGCCACCCAGCGGCTGGCTTCCGAGGACCTGGCGCTGCCGGACCTTGAGCCCGTGACGATGAGCGAGGTGGGCACCAAGCTCGACCTCGCCCGCGCCTACATGGATATGGGCGACCCGGACGGCGCCCGCAACATCCTCGAGGAAGTGCTGCACGAGGGCTCGGCGGCGCAGAAGCAGGAAGCCCAGCGCCTCATCGATTCGCTGCCGGGCTAAGGGCGCTCAAGGCTCAGGGGCCTTACGGCCGCACGAACCGTGGCCCGCATCGCTGTTGGCCTCGAGTACCAAGGTTCAGCGTACGCCGGCTGGCAGGTGCAGCCGGCGGCCCCCTCCATCCAGGCCGTGACCGAGCGCGCGCTCGGGCGCATCGCCGCCATGCCCGTGGCGCTGGTGTGCGCCGGGCGCACCGATGCCGGCGTGCATGCGCTCAACCAGGTCGCCCACTTCGACACCCCCGCGCTGCGCTCGCTGCGCAGCTGGGTGCTCGGGGCCAACAGCGAGCTGCCCGCCGACGTCACGCTCACCTGGGCGCGACCCGTGCCGCCGCACTTCCATGCGCGCTTCAGCGCCGAGGCGCGCATCTACCGCTACCTGATCCTCAATCGCACGGCACGCTCGGCCCTGCATGCGCAGCGCGCCACCTGGATCCACCGGCCGCTGGATACGGGCGCGATGGCGCAGGCGGCGGGGCTTTTGACCGGCGAGCACGACTTCAGCGCCTTCCGGGCCGCCGGGTGCCAGGCCCGCTCACCGGTGCGGCGCCTCACGCACCTCGGCGTCGTGCGGCGCGGTGACTGGGTGGTGATCGAGGCGCAGGCGAACGCCTTCCTGCACCACATGGTGAGAAACCTCGCGGGCCTCCTGATCCGCGTCGGCAAGCAGGATGCCCCGCCCGAGTGGGCGCGCGAGGTTCTCGAGGGGCGCGACCGCACCCGCAGCGCCCCCACCGCGCCTGCCGCAGGCCTGTACCTCGCCGGGGTCCGCTACCCGCCGGCCTTCGGCCTGCCCTCCCGGCCCCCTGAAGGGCTGCTGCCCGCCGATCGGCTATGATCCGCCGCCTGTAGGTCCACGAGCGCTCGGAACGCACCCCAAGATGTCCTGGTTCGAAAAGATCATGCCTTCGCGCATCAAGACCGAGCGGCGCACGCGCTCGGTCCCGGAAGGGCTGTGGATCAAGTGCCCGGCCTGCGATGCGGTGCTGTATCGCGCCGAGCTCGAGCGCAACATCTACGTGTGCCCCAAGTGCAGCCACCACATGCGCATGGGCGCGCGCGAGCGGCTGGAGCGCTTTCTCGACCCCGAGACCATCGAGGAGATCGGCGCCGGGATCTCCCCCGAGGATCCCCTGAAGTTCCGCGACAGCAAGCGCTACCGCGACCGCCTGGTACAGGCGCAGAAGGCCACGGGAGAGAGCGACGCCCTGATCGTGCTCACCGGCACGCTGCACGCTCTCCCGGTGGTCGCCTGCGCGTTCGAGTTCCAGTTCCTCGGCGGCTCGATGGGTTCGGTGGTGGGCGAGCGCTTCAAGCGCGGCGTCGATTACTGCATCCAGGAGCGCCGCCCGTTCGTGTGCTTTGCCGCGAGCGGCGGCGCACGCATGCAGGAGGCGCTGTACTCGCTCCTGCAGATGGCCAAGACCTCTGCCGCGCTGTCGCGCCTGGCGCAGGCGCACCTGCCCTATATTTCCGTGCTCACCGACCCGACGACCGGCGGCGTGTCGGCGAGTCTTGCGCTGCTCGGCGACCTGAACCTCGCCGAGCCGCGCGCGCTCATCGGCTTCGCGGGGCCGCGCGTCATCCAGCAGACCGTGCGCGAGACGCTGCCGGAGGGGTTCCAGAGAAGCGAGTTCCTGCTCGAGCACGGCGCCATCGACATGATCGTCGACCGCCGCGACCTGCGCGACCGCGTCGCAGCGCTGCTGCGGCTGCTGTTGAAACTGCCGGCCGCCGCCGCCTGAGGGCGCCGCCCGGTTAGGCCTGCTCCCGCCGATGCGCACGCTCGCCGACTGGCTGACGCTCCAGGAGTCGGTGCACCCGCAGACGATCGACATGGGGCTCGAGCGCGTGGCGCGCGTGGCGCGCCGGCTCGGGGTGAGCGAGGCTGCCGCTCCCGTCATCACCGTGGGCGGCACCAACGGTAAGGGCTCCATCGCCGCCCACCTCGAGGCCCTGCTCGCGGCGCGCGGTGCGCGCGTCGGGCTCTTCACCTCTCCGCACCTCAAGCGCTACAACGAGCGCATCCGTGTGGCCGGGGCGGAGATCGACGACGCGGCGCTCATCGGGGCCTTCGAGCGCATCGAGGCGGCACGCGCGGACACGACCCTCACCTTCTTCGAATACAACACCCTGGCAGCGCTGCTGGTGTTCGCCGCGCGCGCCGTGGACGTGGCGGTGCTGGAAGTGGGCCTCGGCGGGCGCCTCGATGCGGTCAACCTGCTCGACGCCGATGCCGCGGTGCTCGCCTCCGTCGGCTTCGATCACCGCGACTGGCTCGGGGATACGCTCGAGCTGATCGGCGAGGAGAAGGCCGGCATCTTCCGCGCCGGCCGTCCGGCGGTACTCGGCACCCCCGCCATGCCCGCGAGCGTCTACGCCGCCATCGCCGCCCGCGGTGCGCGCGCGCTGGTGGCGGAGCGGGATTTTTCCTGGAGCGTGCGGCCAGGCAGCTGGGACTACAGCGGGCTTCGCTTGCGCCTCGCGGGCCTGCCGCCGCCGGCGCTGGCGGGCGCGGTGCAGTATCGCAACGCCGCCACGGCGCTGGCGGCGCTGGAGGCGCTGGAGGCGAGTACCGAGCTCAGGCCCGCCGCGGCGGCGGCGCTGCGGCGCCTCGCACCCGCGAACGTGACGCGCACCGCACAGGCGCTGCGCAGCGTGAGGCTGCCGGGCCGCTTCCAGGTGATTCCCGGCGAAGTGGAATGGATCTTGGACATCGCCCACAACGAGCCCGCAGCGCAGGTGCTCGCCGCGCAGCTTGCCGCGCGGCCGCTCACGAGGCCCGGCGCGCGCACGCTCGCCGTCATCGGCGTGCTCAAGGACAAGGATGCCGGTGCGATTGCCGCAGCACTGGCAGGCCTGATCGATCACTGGATCGCGTGTGCACTGCCGGGTGCGCGCGGTGGTAGCGCCGCGCAACTCGCGCAGCGTCTGGGCCAGCCGTCCGCGCGCACGGAACTGGCCGACTCGGTGGCCGCCGGCTGCGAGCGGGCGCGCGCCGCCGCGCGCGCCGGGGACCGGGTGCTGGTGTGCGGCTCGCTGCACACCGTGGGCCCGGCGCTCGAGTGGCTTCGGATATAATGCGCGCCGCCGCTGCGAGCGGCCCTAGGGTGTTCCCCGCGCGGCGTCCGCCGTGCTTGCTTTACGCGGTTTAGCCCCGATTGTGGGTGGTCTGGTGAAAGAACGGTTGACGGGCGCCATCATCCTCGTGGCGCTGATCGTGCTGCTGGTGCCCGAGCTCTTGCGAGGACCGGTCAAGTCCGCGCCGCGGACGGTGGCTGCATCTGCGGAGGAACCGCCATTACGCTCCTACACCATCAATCTGGGAGACGACAGCCAGGCGCGCAGTGCCGCCGCGCAGCCGCAGGCGAGCGCGCCGCAGCCGCCGAGTGCGCCTCCGACCCCGGCCCAGCCGCCGCCGACCGATACGCCCGCGCCGAGCGCAGCGCCAGCCGCGGAGCCGAAGGCCCTCATCGCGCCGCCAGCGGTACACGCAAGCCCCCCGGCCGCGGCAGAGGCCGCAGGTGCCTGGATGGTGCAGCTCGGCAGCTTCGCCAGCCGTCCGAACGCGGAGCGGCTGGCACAGCAGCTAAAGGGCCAGGGCTTCACCGCGAGCGTGTCCCAGGGCACGAGTGGGCGGCACCTGTATCGGGTGCGTGTCGGCCCGGTGCACGACAAGGCCGCCGCGGCGCAACTGCAGGGGAAACTCAAGGCTGCAGGTCACACGGGCGCTGTCGTGCCCCGCTAGCGGCGCCGCCCGCCGGCGTGACGCGCGCCTTAGGCATCCCGCACCGTCTCTTGTACAATCCGCGCCGCGCGGGGCGGACCGCGGCCACGATCGTCTGCAATGACACTAGCGGATTATCTGATTATTGCCGCCATCCTGATTTCGGCGGTCGCCGGCGCCATGCGCGGCTTTCTGCGCGAGGCGGTGGCGCTCGGTGCCTGGATCATCGCGCTGTTCGTCGCCTGGCACTTCGGCGATGTCGTCGAGCCGCACCTCGGCGGACTGCTCGCGGGCTCGGAGGTGCGCCCGTGGGCGGCGCGCGCCATCATCGTCGTGCTGGTGCTGCTCCTCGGGGCCTTCATCGGTGCGTTTCTCAGCCACTTCGTGCGCCTGTCGATCTTCAGCGGCATGGATCGCCTGCTCGGCTTTGCTTTCGGGCTGCTGCGCGGCTTCCTGCTGCTGGGCGTTTTCGTGATTCTCGGCCAGCTCTTGCAGCTGCCCGCGGAAGGGTGGTGGCGCCACTCGCTCATGAT